>UMIG01039341.1_pt1 | contig 15000 bp, 18 predicted proteins | sample 1965761 | NCBI WGS metagenome assembly UMIG01 (sample SAMEA4836122, study PRJEB28245) | human gut metagenome | biome: gut microbiome; material: fecal sample | place: Denmark | collected 2008 | reverse complement strand
GGATTTAACCTGTGCCATAAAATTACTCTTATCCAAAGAATCCATCAGGCTGGATTGAGAAGTACATATAACTTCCTTCTGGAGTCTTCTTGAATAAAGACTTACAATGAGAGGCAGCGTCTTCTGGTGATAATTCTGTTTCACATTCGAAAGTAGCCTTAATACCAGCTTTACTTACATACTTCAATTCTACCTTATCATCCTTATATCCATCAAAAAAAGTAACTAGCTTTTGCACCTGTGCAGTCTGCATTAAAATTTTACATTTAGCCATAAAAAACTTGTCCTCCTTCAATAACTAGAACTATTATACTGTATTCTTCACAAAATGTGAAGACGCTTTCTCTTGTTTTTACTTGAACTTTACCTGTGGATCAATTCTGATTCTTTCAATGTTTGTACACTTGTTTCCATCAAAATGAAGCAATGTTGCACAAAGCTGTCCCTCATCTTCAACAACTCTAAAAGGTGTCATAATACCCTTAACACTACGTTCAATAATTGCTTCTTTTTCACACCCAATAACACTTTCATATGGTCCAGTCATCCCAACATCACATTGGAATGCTGTGCCCTTTGGAAGAATCTTTTCATCACCAGTAGGAACATGTGTATGAGTACCTAATACTGCACTGACACGTCCATCTACATAGTAACCAAAGGCTATTTTTTCACTTGTTGCTTCACCATGGAAGTCAATGATATGGATATCACTGCTATCATTTTCTAGTACAGGCTCAATAGCTTCAAATGGATTTTGAGGTTTTCCATCCATAAAAGTAAGACCAAGTAAATTAGTCACTCTTATTTTTTTACCTTTTACCTCAATGACTCTAGAACCTACTCCTGGCATTGCAAGTGGCTTATTGAGTGGGACAATTAGCTTGTCTGCTTCATCAATATAATCAAAGATTTCTTTCTTTGAATAAGTATGATTGCCCATAGTTATTAAAGAAATACCATAAGACAGTAATTCATCATAATGTTTCTGTAATAATCCTTTACCATGGCTTGTATTCTCACCATTCGCAATGACACATTCAACACTATATTTTTCTACAATTTTTGGTAGATATGTCGCAATCATCTTACGTCCTGTCTTGCCAAAAATATCTCCTATAAATAATATATTCATTTTATTCACATCCTTAAAGAAAAAGTAGATAGGTTGGACCCTATCTACTTAGCTATTTCATTAGCACGAATCTCACGGATCACAGTTACTTTAATATGTCCTGGGTAAGTGAGTTCGGTTTCAATCTTTTCTTTGACATCTCTTGCAAGCTTATGTGCTTTTAAGTCATCAATCTTTTCTGGATTAACGATAACTCTAATTTCACGACCTGCCTGGATAGCAAATACCTTATCCACACCTTCAAACTGTTTAGGTAATTCTTCAAGTTTTTCAAGTCTCTGGATATAATTTTCAATTTTTTCACTTCTACTGCCAGGTCTTGCAGCTGATAATGTATCTGCTGCAGAGATGAGTACTGCAATGATAGATGTTGCTGGAACATCACCATGATGAGATTCAATCGCATTGATTACAGTTGCATTTTCTCCAAATTTCTTAGCAAATTTAGCACCTAATTCAACATGGCTTCCTTCCATTTCATGGTCTACTGCTTTACCTAAGTCATGTAATAAACCAGCACGTTTAGCAAGCTGCTGATTTAATCCAAGTTCAGAGGCCATAATACCTGCAAAATGAGCCACTTCAATTGAATGCTGTAAAGCATTCTGACCATAACTTGTACGATATTTTAACTTACCAATCATCATGACAAGTTCTTTGTTCATTCTTGATAATCCTAATTCAAAGACAGCATCCTGCCCTGCCTTTAAAATAGTATCATCTAAATCCTTCTTAGTCTTAGCGACTACTTCTTCAATACGTCCTGGCTGAATACGTCCATCATGAATAAGTGTTTCAAGTGATAAACGAGCCACTTCACGACGAATTGGATCAAAACATGATAATGTAATCACTTCTGGAGTATCATCGATAATTAAATCTACACCAGTTGCATTTTCAATTGCCTTAATATTACGACCTTCACGACCGATAATACGTCCCTTCATTTCTTCACTTGGAAGTGCTACTACACTGACTGTGCGTTCAATGACTTCTTCCTGAGAATAACGATTCAAGGCATTCGCAATAATATCCTTTGCAAATAATGAAGCTTTAGTCTTTGCTTCATCTTCTTGTTCTTTGATATAAGCAGTGACCTCAGTCTCCATACGCTGTTCTACTTGTTTAAAGAGTTCAGCTTTTGCTTCCTGTGCAGACATAGCTGCAATTTTTTCAAGTTCGGCTACTTTTTCATCAATCTGATGTTGTAGCTTTTCTTCCTTGACCTCTAGTTCCGCCTTTTTCTTATTTAATTGTTGGCTTCTTGCTTCAAGAGCATCTTCCTTTCCCTGTAAAGAAATATCTCTACGGTCGATGTTCTGTTCACGTTGTAATAGCTTATTTTCAAACTTAGTCAATTCTAAGCGCTGCTGCTTTGCTTCTTTTTCAGCTTCAAGCTTATATTCATAAGCTTTTGTTTTTGCATCAAGCGTTGCTTCTTTAATGAGATTGTCTGCTTTTGTATTAGCTTCTTCAACAATTGTTTTGGCATCTGCATTTGCTTTAGAAATCTTCAAACGGATATACATATAATAACATCCTGCACCTAAGACAAACACAAGAACATAGGTCAAGACTTTAATTAAATTCATATAAAAGCCCTCCGTGTCCTATGTATAAAAGTGCTAAAAAGCACTAGTTATATTATAATGTATTTATATTCACTTTTCAATCATACATTAACGTAAAAAAGCAGTCTTCTATCTGGACTGCTTACTTGCTTTAAGGGGATTTGTCATCAATAATGTGGTATTAAACTTATCTAGAAGTGCTTCTAATTCAATATCATTGTTATTTTCAATAAAATTATAATCTATGCATCCCATAATCGCATATGTGTAAAACCATATGAGATTATCAAATTTTTCATCTGATATATCCACAATAAAGTTATCCAATAAATATTCTGTAAATATTCTTTTAAATACTACGTACAGATAATGGTCTAACTGATTACGGTTCATTGAAAACGCAATATGTCTAATGGCGCGACGATTTTCCACTAAAAATTTCAAAGCAACCTCAGAACATTCACTCCAGGAAGCACCTTCTTCAAACATCCGTTCAATGGTGATAACATGATTATTAAAGACAGATTCAATTAAAGAATAAATATCATCAAAATGATAGTAAAAGGTATTTCTATTAATACCACATTTATCCGCAATATCCTGAATCGTGATCTTATCAAGAGGTTTTTCTTCAACAAGTTCTAGGAATGTATTGATTATAAGCTGTTCTGTTTTTTTCATATTACACCACATTTCACAAAAAGGCGGAATATTCCGCCTGTTAAACGAGACTATTCTGCAGCTTCAGCCACTTCTTCAGTGCCAAAAAGCTGTGCTTTGACTTTTTCTTCCACTTCTTCAAAGATAGCTGGATGTTCAATAAGGAAGTTTTTCGCATTTTCTCTTCCCTGTCCAATCTTCTCACCATTATAGGCATACCATGCTCCTGATTTTTCTACAATATCGCCTTCTACTGCTAAATCAAGAATTTCACCATCACGTGAAATACCTTTACCATAGATAATATCAACCTGAGTTGTCTTAAATGGAGGTGCTACTTTATTCTTAACAACCTTGATATTGGCTTTATTACCAATAATTTCGCCATTCTGTTTGATTTGTTCACTTCTTCTAATTTCTACACGTACAGAAGAATAAAACTTCAAGGCACGACCACCTGTTGTTGTTTCTGGATTTCCATACATAACCCCAATCTTTTCACGTAGCTGGTTAATAAAGATCACTGTACAGTTTGTCTTATTCATAACACCTGAAAGCTTTCTTAAAGCCTTACTCATCAAACGTGCCTGTAAACCAACTGCTGCATCTCCCATTTCACCATCTAATTCCACCTGTGGAACAAGAGCTGCAACCGAGTCAATAACAATCAAATCAATCACACCAGAACGTACCAACATTTCAGCAATCTCTAACGCCTGTTCACCACTATCTGGCTGTGAAAGAATCAATTCATCAATATCAACACCTAAATTCTTTGCATAAACAGGATCAATAGCATGTTCAGCATCAATGAATGCTGCTTTACCGCCCTGCTTTTGTGCCTGGGCAATCGCATGTAATGTAAGAGTTGTCTTACCACTTGATTCAGGACCATATATTTCGATAATACGACCTTTAGGGTAACCACCAATACCTAATGCTTTATCAAGAGTTAAAGAGCCTGAAGGGATGACGTCTACATCCACTGCTGTACGGTCTCCAAGACGCATAACAGACCCTTTACCAAATTTCTTTTCAATTTGACTGATTGCATCATCTAATGCTGCATCAGTATCTTTGACTGCAGTTTTCTTTTCCTTCGCCATAAACATATACCTCCATACATATTCATACGACAATTATTTATAAATTACTTCAAAATTTCAGAAATCTTCATTTTTCCGATTGCAAGAGCTTGTTCTACAATCTGTTTACGGCTGCCTTCTAGTTCATATTCATATGTATGAACTTCATCCTTATAGGCAATTCCAATATATATCAAACCGACCTTCTTGCCTTCCATAGCATCTGGACCTGCATTACCTGTAAATGAAATACAAAGATCTGTCTCAAACATCTTCTGTCCATTGATACACATAAGGCCTGCTACTTCATTCGATACTACACCATAGGTATCAATCACTTCCTGAGGGATACCTAATACCTGATGCTTAATAATTGTCTGATAACTGACAAGACTTCCCTTATAAACAGCAGAAACTCCTGGAACTGATCCAAGAGTTGCTGCAAAGTTTCCTACTGTAAAGCTTTCAACACTAGAAATTGTTACATTCTTTTTTATCAACAATCTAACTAAATCTTCCATATTACATACTCTCCATGATTAAATCTCTATTCTTCCAGAAATAATCAATACCAGATAATAATGAAACACATGCTGCGATATTAATGACATAATTCGCAAATGGGATATCCCAGTGTGCAAAGATTGGATTATTTAATAAGAGAAGACAAATACCCACCATCTGAGTGACTGTCTTAAGTTTTCCATAAATACTAGCAGCAAGAACTCTATTAGAACTAGACGCAACAAGACGTACACCATCCACGAAAGTATCTCTTAAAAGCATAACGATTAAGGCAATGACTGACATCTTATTGTTCCAAGTAAGAAGAATAAGTGCTGAATTCACAAGCATCTTATCCGCAATAGGATCCACAAACTTACCAAAAGTAGTGACAAGATGATTTTTTCTTGCAAGATAACCATCTAGAAAGTCTGTAAGAGATGCTCCTAAAAATACAATAAAAGCTAATAACTGAATGACAGAGATATCAGTAAAGAGAATATGAATCTGAGGCACACTGATATCTGTAAAATAAGGACATAAATATAATGCGATAAATACTGGCACAAGACATAAACGTGTTACTGTTAAACGATTTGGTAAATTCATCTTACTTCTCCAATGTTAAATTAGTATATTTAAGTCCTGTTTCAGCCTTTTCTTCATCAGTTAATGGAACTTCTACATCATCCACATATACCTTAACACCAGACTGTTCACCACTTACAAGTCTTAATGTGCTAAAGTCTGCTGTATTTAGTGTTACTTCAACACTGTCGCCTTCATTATAAACCTTACCTTCAAACTTAGTGTATTTAGTACGGTTTACATAAAGACTACCCCAGCACTTCTTAGAATATTCAACCTTTAATTTAAAAGTCTGTGCATTTGGATCCTTTAATTTAAAATTATAATTTAAATCACTATTTCTTGTATAAGTCACTGCAGGTACAACTTCTTCTTTCTTCTTTTCAGTTTTCTTTTTAGAAGGCTTCTTAGTTACTTCACCTGCTGCAGTCTGCTGATTACTTGTAAATGATGGTACATTTGCCTTAGACTTTGTTTTACTAATCGCAAAGAAACCTACACAGAAAATCATCGCAACAAGCAATATAATAATAATTACTCTAATCACATTCAAATGACTCTTATCACCTACTACACCTTTATTATTTGTAAATGAAGGCTTTTCAAAACGGAAAGCTTTTGCTTTTTCCTCATCTGCAGATAACTTTTTCTTTGTATTCTCACTCTGTGCTTCTGCTTCCTGTAATTCTTCTAACTCAATTTTCTGAGTTAAATTTAAATATTCATTCTGCACTTCTTTTTCATTTATATCAAGAGCACGGCAGATTTTTCTTAAATACATCTTCATATAGGCTTCTTCACCCTGATAATGGTCAAAGTTGCCATTTTCTAAATCATTAATTATTGCGATTGAAAGCATTGTCTGAGAAGATAATTCCTCCACAGATAATCCTTTTTCTTCTCTTTTCTGTTTAATTATTTCACTAATATTCATCTCTAAGCCTCCTTGCATTCATATCAAGTCTATTTAACCACAAATAGTCTCATTTTACAACTATTATAGATACACAAAAAAAGACGGTTCCCAATGGAAACCATCTATGAGTCTGCTCTTATAAGCCGTGTTCTGTTTTTCAACTCATCATTTATCTTAGATTTCTCTACCTAGCATCCGTTCAATTCCTTTTGCTAGACTCCCCTACCAAAATTTGGGTTTCTGCCTCGCGAAGTTTACCCCTTTTCACTCTGTCATTTCTAACAGTATTCGTTTCTGTGGCACTTTATGGCTAGTTCCATATCTTACGACTTAGGCGTTCACCGTTGTCATTTCTGCCTGAGGTTATTGGCCTCAGCACGATCACTACTATCATCTCAGATAGTGGCAGCACGGACTTTCCTCTGTTTCCAGCGATCAGTTCTCGCAGACTATATTAATCTTTATTTTTATGATAGACTTCTCTTTCTAATTGAGAAATACGTCTGAGGACATCGACATTGTTATTCAAGCTCTCTTCCATGACGTGTGCATTATCTCTTTGATCCTGTCTTTCTCTTAATAATTCATTGAGTTTTCTTCTTAAAGCAGCATTCTCTTTTTGAAGACTTTCAATTTCATCATAAGATTCATTCAACATAGATTGAAAATTTAGATAATCTTCTTTCACAATATCAAGATAACTGTCTACTTCATTTGCGCTATAGCCTTTTGTCTCAATAGAAAATTCTTTATTAAGAATTCTTTTAGGACTTAATCGAATCTTGTTTTCCATCGCCGTCACTCCTCATAAATATTCTACAAAAAACAAAAAGAAATGCAAGTAAAAGTTTCTTACAACGGAAAAACAGTGCATATGCTTGCAAGAATTAAAGCTGGTAAAAGGTTAGCGACACGAATTTTTGTATCAAATACCAGATTAACACCTACACAAAATATAAGTATTGAACCAACAAAAGAAAGTGCACTCATGGCAGAAGCAGTAATATAGGGACTAATCATACTTGATAGAAGAGTTATTATTCCCTGAAATAATCCAACAGGTACAAAAGCAAATAAGCATCCCTTACCAAGGGTAGCACTCATCACAAGAATAATCACAAAATCAAGTATTGCTTTTGCGAAAAGAATAGAATGATTTCCATGAACCCCCATCTTCAATAGCGCCAACAACAGCCATAGCGCCAATACAGACTGTTAATGAAGCTGTCACAAAACCATCTACAAACTTATGATCCTTTGCATTACCTGTTTTTATCTTCAGCCATTCACCAAAACGCGTCATCTTACCATCTAAATCTAACAATTCTCCTATTACAGCACCAAATGACAATGAAATAATCATCATCATTGTTCCTGTTGTTTCAATAGATCCGCTCTTAATCACCAGCATCTTACTTAATCCCCCAGCAATACCTATGAAAATAACAGCGACTCCATCTGCTTTCATCAATGTATTCTGCATTGATTCTTTAAGATGATTTCCAAAAACCATCCCTGCAATACCGGCTATAATAATAGCACTGCAATTAATGAATGTACCTAATCCCAACATCATAGACAAAAACTTTCATCGAAGATGAAAGTTATCCTTTAAGACCTCTAGATTGACGATCCATATCTTCTACTACAATGTCATAGATTTCACCCAAAGTAGAACAATATTCTAATAACTGCCATGGTTCATTTGTATGGAAATGAATTTTAATTAAGTCTTCATCACCTACTGCAAGAAGGCAGTCTCCTTTAAAATGTTCAGTGATGTAATCATTGATTTCATCTTCATCTAAGTCATGACCATCAATTAATAACTGTGTATCATATCTAAATTCTAAAGCCATATTAATAATCCTCCTAATACAAAAAGTATATCATTATTTGTATTATCAGTCCATTATGATAAAATACTTTTTGAGGTGATTCCATGAAAATTCTTGGCATTATTACAGAATATAACCCCTATCATCTAGGACATCGCTTACATCTTCAAGAAGCTAAAAAACGAATTAAGCCTGATTTAACGATATGCGTTATGAGTTCTTCTTTTGTACAAAGAGGGGAACCGGCAATGATCAGCTATCAAAAAAGAGCCGCAATCGCAATAGAAGAAGGCATAGATATCGTTATAGAACTTCCTCTTGTTTATGCCTGTCAGAGTGCAGATTATTTTGCGAAAGGTGCCGTAACATTACTTCATGAAATGGGCGTGACTGATCTTGTATTTGGCAGTGAGGATGGCAATATAGAGACATTCATAGAAATAGCTGAATGTATTGAGCAAGACCCTGATACTTACAATATGAAAGTTAAAGAAGGTATGAAGGATGGATTACGTTATCCTGATGCTTGTAATCAAGCTTTACAGTTTATTTTAAATAAGGAAGTGAGAACACCTAATGACTTATTAGGATTAAGTTATGTCAAAGAGGTGGTTCATCATCATTATCCTATTTCTATGCATTGTATTAAGCGTACTAATGATTATCACGCAAAAGATATTGAACAAATTTCAAGCGCAACTTCTTTACGTATTGCGTTGAAGCATGGAATTGATGTAGCCCATCAATTACCTGGATATGAAACTTATAAAGATTCTCATTTCTTTACGTTAGAAGAGTTCTATCCCTATTTAAAGTATTTAATTACCTTTACTCCTCTTGAAGGGCTTCATATGATTGAAGAAGGTTTGGATGACCGCTTGTATAAAGTGAATCAAGAAACCTGCAATTTAGAGGAACTCATCAATGCTTTAACAAGTAAACGTTATACAAGAAGCAGAATACAAAGAATGCTTATTCATATTCTTCTTCATAACACAAAAGAAGAAATGAAAAAAGCCATGGACATTGATTATATTCATATCCTAGGCTTATCTACTAAAGGACAGCGTTATATTAAAACAGCTAAAAAGAATACTGAATATAAGATCATCACTAACATCACAAAGCATAAGCATCCTGCTTTAGACATCGAAAAAAGAGGGGCTCAGCTTCTTGATTTAGTAGATCCTGGTTTCTTTAAAGAAACCATTAAAGCGATTCCTTATCGTAAAGTTGATTTAAAATAAAGGCCACACCATCATCATTATTACTCAAAGTAACATGATCTGCTTTTTCTTTTAAGTCATCAGGGGCATTGTCTACGACATAACTTACCCCTGCCATTTCTAGCATATCTTCATCATTATAATAATCTCCAAAAGCGATAGTATTCTCTAATGGAGTTTGATAATGATTGGCTACTGCTTGAATCGCATTGGCTTTAGTGGCTTCTTTATGTGTGATTTCTAGATAATAGGAAGCACTACGTGTTATATATAAAGAAGGATATGTTTCTTTTAAATAAGAAGTGACATGATCAATAGATCCAATACAGACTATTTTATGAATGGTCTGTATTTTTTTAATGTCTTCTAGCCCTATCTTAGTTGATACCTTACCAATATAAGACTCTTCTATTGCATGATCTTTAAAATATTGATTTGTAGAATACCAGTTATCTCCATCATAAATGTTCCAATCTAAATCATCGCAATAAGAACATATATCATAGACAAGATCCGTTGGTATTGTATAAGGGATGATTTTATCCTTCAAAATAATCATTGCTCCATTATGGGCTACTAGAGGTGCTTTATAAGGGACAAATAAGCGAATACTTTCAGGAAGTCTTGAAGAAATAGGAATAAACAAATCATCATGTGCATACACCTTCTTTATAGCCTGTAATGTCGTATGAGAAAGTGTATTATCACTATGAAGAAGTGTTCCATCCAAATCTGAAAAGATTAGTTTCATAAGAAAAAAAGATCAGTGTAAGCACTGATCTTAACCTCTTAACACGGCATTATGGTCCTTCTTGCAGGCTTCAAGAATTTTTTCCATAGCTGAGTTGATTGTTGCATCATCTAATGTACGAGATGGATCCTGGAATAATAGTGAGATAGCCAATGACTTCTTACCTTCTTCCATATGTTCACCTTCATAAACATCGAATACTTCTGCACTCTTTACAAGCTGTTTGCTTGCACGTTTGATTGTCTTAACAACATCTGATGCAGGTACTTTTGAATCAACAACTAAAGCGATATCACGAGATACTGCAGGATATAGAGGAATAGCTTTGAATTTTAAGGCACGAGTACGTAATGCAAGAATAGCTGTTAAATTCAATTCTGCCACATATGTATCGTTGACTTCATAAGCCTTTGCCTTTGCAGGATGTACCTGTCCGATAACACCTACAATTTCCTTACCCATCTTGATATAACCACTTCTACCTGGGTGGAAGTCCTTATTGTCTGCTTCTACCTTTTCAAAAGTATAACGTGATTCTTCAATACATAACTTCTTGAATAATGTTTCTACAAAGCCTTTCACAAGATAGAAATCAACAGCTTCCTTCTTGCCCATCCAAGGTACATTGACATAGTCCCCACTTACTGCAATTGCTAAGTTAGATACTTCCTTGTCAGAATATGTATTCGCAATTTCAAAGATGTTAACATCCTTATTTGAATGTGCATTATTGTAATGAATTGTCTGTAAAAGAGAACCAATAAGTGATTTTCTTGCAGCACTTCTTTCTTCACCTAAAGGACTCATTAACTTAACTGTATTGTCTAAAGAATGGAATAAGTTGAATTCATTGACAGTTGCTTCGCTTGTTAATGTATAAGTTAATGTTTCATGTAAACCAAGGTCTACAAGTGTATGTCTAATTAACTGTTCTTTAGACTGTTTTGGTGTTAAGACACCATCTGTCATATTCATGACAGGTAAAGTAGTTGGAAGATTATCATATCCATAGATACGTGCGACTTCTTCCACTAAATCTGCATCCATAGTAATATCATTACGATATGTAGGAACAGTTACAGTAAATAATTCATTTTCTAATGTATATTCAAAGCATAAGCTATCGAAGATATCAGATACTTCTTTAGCAGTTAATGAAGTACCAAGTAAGCCATTGACTCTTGATAATTCGATAGTAACAGTTTTTCTTGTTTCATCAAGAGGTGTATGTACTGTTTCATAAATAGTTTCAGCATCCGCATACTGTACTAATAAATCAGTGCAGCGATCTAATACCTTTAATGAACTCATTGTATCAATAGCACCCTTGATATAATGCTGTGATGCATCTGTTAATAAGTTCATACGTCTTGCTGTATTTCTTAATGCAGCACCATCAAAAGTAGCTGCTTCAATAACGATATTTTTAGTATTCTCATCAATCTTAGTGTCATTACCACCCATAACACCAGCAACACAGCCAATGCCATCATCAGTTGATACAATAACATCTTCAGGTAAGATATCATATTCATTTTCATCAAGAAGAACAGCCTTCTGATTGAATCCAGTCTTGATGACGAAAGCCTTCTTTGCAAGCTTATCATAGTCATACATATGAATAGGCTGACCTGTTTCAACCATGACAAAGTTTGAAATATCTACAATGTTATTAATAGGCTTGATACCTGATGCAAGAAGTGCATTTTGCATCCATTTTGGTGATTCTTTAGTTTTTACACCCTTCACTAATTTAGCACCAAAGAATGAGCATAAAGGAGTTTCTACATGAACTTCAATTTCACTCTTTTCTTCAGGATATTTCTTGATTTCTGGTAAAGTAACCTTTCTACCTAATACAGCAGCTGCTTCATAAGCTAGAGACTGCATAGCCATACAATCAGCTCTATTTGGTGTCAAACCAATATCAAGAATATAATCATCTAAACTAAGATAAGTGAGTGCTTCTGTACCTACTGGTGCATCTTCTGGTAATACATGAATACCAGCTTTATCTTCGTCTTTTAATAAACGGTTATCTAATCCTAGTTCAGCAATAGAACAGATCATACCATCAGACTTTTCGCCTCTGATAGCACCTGAAGAAATCTTACCACCTTCAAGTTCACATCCTGGTAATGCAACAATAACCTTTTCACCAGCAGCCACATTAGGTGCACCACAGACAATCTGTCTTACTTCACCAGGGGCAGTTTCTACCTGACAGATATGAAGATGATCAGAATTAGGATGTTCAATACATTCCTTTACATAACCAACAACAAGCTTAGTCCCTTTCGCAAGAGGTCCCTGTCCTTCTACTTCTAATCCAATACGAGTGATCTTTTCTGCAAGTTCTGCAGGATCTTGATCATCTACTTTCACATATTTATTTAATAAATGTAAACTAGCTAACATATACTACTCCTTTCTTTCGAACTGTTCTAAGAATCTTAAGTCGTTATTGTAGAAATCACGAATATTATCAATATCATATTTCAACATAGCAACTCTTTCTAGTCCGATACCAAATGCAAATCCCTGGTATTCCTTAGGATCAAATCCACACATTTCTAATACATGAGGGTTAACCATACCAGCACCTAATACTTCAATCCATCCAGTACCTTTACACATAGCACAGCCCTTACCACCACAGTTTGCACAAGAGATATCTACTTCTACACTTGGTTCTGTGAATGGGAAATAAGAAGGTCTTAAACGAATTTCACGCTTTTCACCAAACATCTTCTTAGCGAAAACATCTAATGTACCCTTTAAATCACCCATAGTGATATTCTTATCGATGACAAGTCCTTCACACTGCATAAACTGATGTGAATGAGTGGCATCATCATCGTCACGACGGTATGTCTTACCAGGGCAGATAACCTTGATAGGACCTTTACCCTTTGCTTCTAACATAACATGTGCCTGTACAGGAGAAGTATGTGTTCTCATTAATGTATTTTCATCAATATAGAATGTATCCTGCATATCTCTTGCAGGGTGTCCTTTAGGTAAGTTCATTAATTCGAAGTTGAAATGATCTGATTCTACTTCAGGTCCTTCAGCTACCTTATATCCCATACCTAGGAATAATTCTTCTAAGTCTTCCTTAACACGTGTTAAAGGATGTACAGATCCTACTGGTAAGCGATTACCTGGTAAAGAGATATCAATATCTTCTGCAAGTAAACGTTCATTTAAAGCTTTTTCTTCTAAATAAGCTTTCTTTTCTTCAATAGCCTGTCCAATTTCCTGTTTAGTCTTATTTGAAACCTGTCCAAATGTTTTTCTTTCTTCAGGAGCCATAGTCTTCATTGATTTCATAGCAGCCTGAATAGGTCCTTTTTTACCAAGATAGAATACACGTAAGTCATTTAATTCTTTCGCATCAGCACATGCAGAAATTTTAGCAAGTGCTTCTTCCTGGATTTTTAATAATTCATCCATAACTTTCCTCCTTAAAAAATTAAAAAGCCGTTCCAATAGGAACGACTTAAATCGCGGTACCATCCTAAATTCATATAGTATACACTATATGCACTTTATCACTTATAACGTCAGTGTTACGGCGGGGATTAGCCGCACTCCAAGGTGAATTCAATAATATCTTATAAGAAGATTTCCACCAGTCTCTTCCTCTCTCAATATAAGTATATTACATACTAGTCCTTTTCTTCGTGTTCTCATGTATTATACCTAATTATTCGGAAAAAGACAAGACGAAATCTAATCTATCGAACAATCCTCTGAAATCTAATCTATCGAACAATCCGTCCTTCTTTTGCATTTTATATGCATCTCTAATAGTTATTCATCTGTAATTACATAATCTTTCCAAAACAACAAAAGCATTTTTTTAAATTCACAATTATCCAAATTTGGAAAATCTTTTACTTCTGAATATATCTTTTCTTTCCAAAATAAATATTCAGACATTGTATGCTGCATTGAATACTTATTTAAAACCATCATAATTTTGTTCCTTGTCAGAAAAGAAATATCATGTTCTAAACAAAATAAACTTGTTGACTGAATTTCTTCTCCATATATTTCATATAAAGCCGAAATCAACAATTTATTTTGTTGATATAATTTTTCCATTGATAATTTATAATCGTCTTCTCTCATATTAAAATAATGTCCATTCTAATACTTCTCTAACAGCATTTGCCACATTAGCCGCAACAGACCTACTACCACCTGCATTAATAATTGCTGTAAAAATAGCATCGTAAACAGCTTGCCCTGGTATTTCCGACCATTTTAATAACGGTTTTAATGCTCTTGTTATAGGTGTAAAAAATTTATTTACATTTTTTGCTACAGTTTTACCAGCCACCTTTTCAGCAAAATTAACTAATCTTGCCTTATTATTTATAGCTTTTTTTACTGCTTTTTTTGCAATTTTTGTAAAAATATTACGTGAATTTTGATTTACAAGATAATCACTTTCTTCTATCGGTTCCATATATTCAGTTTCATATTCTATTGTATTTATAGCATATACTGTCATTGGAGACAATGTAAAAACAGCGCTGCAAGCAATCGATAAACACAAACCACCTACAACAATCATATTTTTTATATTCTTCATAAAATTTTCCTTTTCTTTTGTTTCAACATTTTGACCATCATATCATCATATACATTAATTTTCAATTAAAAACTATTGATTTCAAAATCCCCTAAAGTGAAAAGTTAAATTCCACTTTAGGCG
>UMIG01004844.1_pt1 | contig 15978 bp, 10 predicted proteins | sample 1965761 | NCBI WGS metagenome assembly UMIG01 (sample SAMEA4836122, study PRJEB28245) | human gut metagenome | biome: gut microbiome; material: fecal sample | place: Denmark | collected 2008 | reverse complement strand
CGCAGCATTCGCCGCGCCCACCTGCACCGGAACAATACTGTTCCCCTCAGGGAACGTGGCCTGCTTATGTGCCGACACAAAGATTTTGATATTCGGATGGTGCTGTTCCGCTGTGAGAACCATGTGAGATATTCCGCCTTACTAAGACAAACGTCCTTTCCTCAATAGAATATATGAGAGTACTGCCGAAGAGGGACGCTCTACGAGCTTTTGCACCCAAATACTTCGCACGAGTAGGATAGGACGTTTGTGAAAGACTTTTTCGAAAGCCTCAAGAAGAGGTACCACTATGCGATGGTGGTTTTCAAGGAACTGGTGAAAACCGACTTCCAGCTGCGATATCAGGGCTCATTCCTGGGCATGGTGTGGTCCGTGCTGAAACCGCTGATGCTGTTCGCCGTGATGTACGTGGTGTTCGTGAAGTTCCTGAAGTTCTCGGATGGCACTCCGACTTTCCCGATTTCATTGCTGTGCGGCACCTGCCTGTGGAGTTTCTTCTCCGAATCGACCAGCATGGGAATGCGCGCCATCGTCGATCGTGGCGATCTGCTGCGCAAGATTCATTTCCCGAATTACATCATTGTGGCGTCCACCACGATGGGTTCCATGATTTCCCTGGGCATCAACCTTGTGGTGGTCATCCTCTTCGGTTTCTTCGCCCACGCACACTACACCTGGCGCATCCTACTGGTTCCGCTCAGCATTATCCAGCTGTATTGCCTTGGTCTTGGCGTTGCTCTGCTTCTTGGCTCGCTGTATGTGTATTTCCGTGATGTGGCCCATATCTGGGAAGTGGTGCTGCAGGCCATGTTCTATGCCACGCCTATCATCTACCCGATTTCCATGGTGGCACAGAACAAGGAGTTCTCCTGGGCTGCCGACATTCTGATGCTTAACCCGACCACGCAGACCATCATGGATATCCGCCATAACCTGCTGTCTCCGGAATACGTGCCGACCGTGTGGACCATGGTGGATAACAAGCTGCTGTGTCTGCTGCCGTATGTGCTGTCCGCTGTGATTCTGTGGCTGGGCATCCATGTGTTCCGCAAGTACAGCGCCAAGTTCGCGGAGGTGCTCTAAAGCCATGAGCGAGGTTTCGATGACTGACAACAACACTGTTGATGAACGTCCGGTCGTACTCAAGGTCGACCATGTGGCCAAGTCCTTCCGTCTGCCCACCGAACAGGCCACCGGTCTGAAGATGGCTTTCCTGAACTGGACGAAGGGCATCAAGGGCTACACCGAGCAGCATGTGCTGCGCGACATCAATTTCGAAGTGCATCAGGGCGATTTCTTCGGCATCGTCGGCCGTAACGGTTCCGGCAAATCCACGTTGCTGAAGATCATTTCGCAGATTTACGTGCCGGAACAGGGTTCCGTGATGGTGAAGGGCAAGCTGGTGCCGTTCATCGAGCTGGGCGTCGGCTTCAATCCGGAGTTGACCGGACGTGAGAACGTGTATCTGAACGGCGCGCTGCTGGGATTCACGCACGAGGAAATCGACGCGATGTATGACGACATCGTGGAATTCGCCGAGCTTGAGGACTTCATGGACCAGAAGCTCAAGAACTATTCCTCCGGCATGCAGGTGCGTCTCGCCTTCTCCGTGGCCATCAAGGCGCAGGGCGACATTCTGGTGCTCGACGAAGTGCTCGCCGTCGGCGACGAGGCGTTCCAGCGCAAGTGTGACAACTTCTTCGCCGAAATCAAGAAAGATCCGACCAAGACGGTCATTCTCGTCACCCACTCCATGGACGCGGTGAAGAAGTACTGCAATAACGCCATCCTCATCAAAGATGGCGAAATTATTGCAAGCGGAGATAAGAATGATGTTGCCGATCGGTATACAGAAGAGAATCTGACAGCAAAGAAACAGAAAAAGCAGGTGGACGGAGCCTATGAACAAGGTTTGAATGAGGCATGCCCCCTCCTGAAAATCAAACCTGTGTCTAAAGTTGTTGTAAACGGAGGTTCTCCTTTCGATTTCGATTTGGAATACGAGTCCAGAGACTCCGGAGATTTATTTATCACGTTCACATTATTTGACGTCAAACGAGGTGGAATCATTTATGATTCTGCCGACTCACTGAGAATAGTAAAACAGGGACATCACACAGCCCACCTACAATTGCCTCTCAATTTATTTACTAACGGCGATTTCAGACTGCAAGCTGCCATGATGACTCCAGATCCAGAACGTCCAGGTCATCCTAAGCAAATTGCATACACCAATGAAGATAACTCTTGTTTCTTCGCAATCCGTGAATCCGGACACCGTAATGGCTACGGACTTATCAACAGCAAATCGCTCTCAATCATACCAAGGACAGCTATCTAGGCACATTAGAATAAAATAAGGGTGTATAAGAACGCCTTATACACCCTTATTTTATTTAGTTATTTGATGTTTAGCCCATCTGGGCAGTGCAGTAATTACAAGCCCTATTTTGTAAGTCCATGAATCTTTAATCCGCTGCGTTTCTTTTTCAAGAAAACTATTATCTTGTTTAAGACTCATATTTTCCGCATGTAGTTCTTCACTTTTGACATGCATATTCGCCAACTGAGTTTTATAAAAAACCTGATACTGCACCAATGAATCTCGGCAGAGTTCATACTGATTCAAATTAAGCAAATCAATTTGATTCCGCTGAAGCAGTTTACAATAATCATCCATTGAGAGAGCCACGAACCGAGAATATATAGATTCTAATGCTTCGTAGACATGATTAGAACAATCACCGAGCATTTTTCGCAGTTCTTCAGAAATAACAAAATGACTAGCAAAACGGCGTATGTAATCATGAGCATCATTGTGCATAATCGAACCCGAACGAATACGACGTTTATATAATTTCTCATTAATTATGCCGACTCTCCTTGCCTTAAGAAGAATCTGTGTCATAAAAAGATTGTCTTCGAACAAAATTCCCTTGTAAAACGGAGTTTTCTCCACGAGCGTCTTCCGGTAAAATGACAAAGGCGCAGACGGAACAAAATGATTACTATTAACCATTGAAATAAAAGCATCTTCGCCCGAAGAAACACAAATCTGATTATTTATGCGATCATAATACTCATCATATTCCTCAATACGGCGTTTCGTCGATTCCTCATCCCCCATAGCGTAAGAATCATCCGCAAAGTTCACCGCAGAAAATGAAAGAACGTCCAAAGCATTTTGATACGACAACTCAACAAAACGGAGCAAGGCGTTTTGCGGCAGGAGATCATCAGAGTCAAGAAAATAAACATATTCACCAGTTGCTAATTTAACACCGCTATTTCTTGCCGCGCTAAGACCACCATTTTCCTGATGATGAACAACAACATGCTGCCGAATCTGTTTCACCGACTCAGCAATTACTTCAAGGGTCCTATCTGTCGATCCATCATCCACGACAATCAGTTCCCAATTTTTATAAGATTGTTCTCGCACACTTGCGATTGTCTGATTAATATATTCCGCCACATTATAGGCAGGAATGACTACAGACACCAAAGGTCCGTTATTGTCTAATTTCATATTCCGGTACCTCATTCATTACCTTGATTGTTCGGACGATGTAGCGTCAAATACTTATAATACTGAACATGTCAAATGCCAAAGAACACTTGGTACAAGACGCAATCGACAAGAAAGGGACCCCAATGCCACTCTTCTCGGTGATTATTCCTGCATATAACAATGCAGAATATCTCGGCAAGTGTCTTCAAAGTCTTCAAAACCAGACTTTTCATGACTGGGAGGCACTCATTGTAGTGGATGGCAGCCCTGACAATGCAGCAGACATTGCTACTTCAGTCGCTTCTCAAGATCAGCGTTTCATCCCTTTGATAAAAAAAAATAATGAGGGCACCCATCTTGCACGTAAAACAGGTGTTAAGCATGCATCAGGCAATTACGCGCTTTTCCTTGATGCTGATGACGAGCTCAAAAAAAATGCACTTCAGGAACTCAAAATAGCTATTCAAGCTAGCGCTCCAGACATAGATGTTATTCATTTCGGAATGGAATTGTTCGGAATCGATATGCCGAAAGACGTGTGTAATGGCATGTTGGAACAAAGCAATGCGCAACTTCCCGATGCCCACAACGAAGAGATTATTCAATCCACTTTCGCAGAGAGGAAACAAGACTGGAGAGTATTGCAACGCCTCTACTCATCAGATTTGCTTAAAAATGCTTTTGCAAATATGACCGATAGTCGATTAGGACGCGGACAGGATGCCTATGAATGGTTAGTTATATCAAGCTCAGCTAAACATGAAACCTTCCGCAATGACCTGATTCTTTACCGCTACTATCTTGGACGGGGAATTACGAATGTCCAACCAATCTCTGGCGAAAAATGGTTAAAGAACGCAAAGGCCTTCAACGATGGAATCCAAGCCGGATATCAGTATGCAAATTCTTTTAAATCCTTCGATATGAAAATCTACGTCGATGACTTAAAAAACCATCAACTCGAATTGCTCATGAACGATTGGCATATTCGCGTTAACAATGCTGAAAAAATATCTGTTGCGCTGAAGTCAGCCGAACTCTTCGGAGAAGATGCAATAGCAGCCGAACTCATGCGCTTAGCACGCGATGACGCATACTATCTTTGGGATCATCAACTTCCTTTCTCTGAACATGAGCCTTTTATTCAATGGATTCGTTGTGCCCAACAATTAGTAAACAATGAAAATCCTTCTGAGAGGTATCGTTCATTTTCAGAAGCAACTCTCAATCATCTCAACGATCTCAGAAATCGAGAAAAGCAATCTCCTCATATTAATACGCTGCTTCAGAAAGTAAAACAGATTTTCATTCGGTAAATATCGAAAATATCTTAAGGAAAATTTATGCCTAAAATTTCTATTATCGTTGCCGCATACAATGTGGAAGAATATCTTCAGCAATGTCTTAACAGTCTCAGTAACCAAACATTTTCGGATTTCGAGGCAATTATTGTCAATGACGCCAGTACGGATGCCACCGCCGAAATTCTTAGACGCTCCGCAGAAAAAGATCCACGCATCATTCCTGTTACGCATCCACACAACCAAGGACTTCATCTCACTCGCAAAACCGGTGTCGAGCACGCCAGCGGCGAATATGCTTTCTTCCTCGACGGAGATGACGATCTCGCTCCGGAAACATGTGCGCAACTTGCAGAAGAGATAAACCAGCATCCCGTTGACATCCTGCATTTTGGAATTTCCGTCATAGGTGAAAACGGCATCCTTGACGATGAATGTAAAGCCTTTGAAGCATTCAATAACACTCAAACCAAGAACTGCACTGGCTCCGATATCGTTCGAAACATCTATGCCGAAGCTAATGGCCAGCAGGTAGATTGGCGAGTAACCCAAAGACTTTTCAAGACTTCCTTGCTTAAAAAGGCATTTAATAATATGACCAGCAAGCGTCTTGAACGAGCTGAGGACGGTTATGAATGTCTCGTCATTTCGGCGCTGGCGCACACTTACCGGTCTTACAAGGAATGCCGTGGATATCAATACCACTACGGCCGAGGTGTCACCGGAACGAATCAGGTCACAGCCAGTAAATATGCCGCTTTTTGTCAGCAATTTAGCCAATGCTTTAACGCGGCACAATTGTTTGCGAATCAGAATCCAAGTCTTGACTTGCAAGATTGCGTAAATGGATACCGTTGGAAGGCGACCGAATTACTTGCCAATGACCTTAATATCCGTATAGCTGATGAGGACAAGGCCGAGGCGATTCAAGCCATGTTCGAAACGTTCGGCCCAGCAATCACCGCCCGCGAAATCTGGCGTTTTACCCGCGACAACGCATGGGCGGCCATTACATCTAAAGACAATAACGATTCTCTGAATCGTGCCAACATGTGGAAAAGACTTGCGGACGCCATCGATGTTCCGGCAACCGGCAACATTGAAAACAACCGTTATCTGACCGTCCGTCACCGTGCCGAGGAATTGCTTGCAGATTTGGACACAGTGCGCAATAGGCAAAAATATGCCAATCAGCGTATCCGTATTTTCGTCACTACACACAAGAACGTCAGCACCTTCAACAGTGCCATCATGCAGCCGGTGCAGGTTGGTCTGCACAATGGCAGCTATCGTTTCCCGTGGGCGTTCCATGATGACGAAGGAGAGAATATTTCAAATCGCAATCCACGTTACTGCGAACTGACCACCCAATACTGGGCGTGGAAGAACATTGACGCGGATTATTACGGATTCTGCCATTATCGCCGCTATTTCGATTTTTCCGAAACCGTGCATGAGGAAAACGCGTTCGGAGAAATCATGGATGACTATATCAGTGTCAAGACTGCGAAGGAATACGGTTTGGACGATGATAATATCGCCCGCGTAGTCAGACAATACGATGTCATCACAACTCCATTTGGCGATCTGGATGAAATCATCAACAAGTATGGAAGTCCTCGTGCTTTGTGGGAGGCCGCTCCCCTGCTGCATGATGACGATTTGAAGCGCTGCTATCAGATTCTGTGCAATATGTATCCCGACTATAAGAAGGACGCACAGGATTTCTTCAACGGCAATAAGGCGTGCTTCTGCAATATGTTCATTATGAAGAAGGAGATCTTCTTCGATTATTGTGAATGGATGTTCCCGATTCTCGAGGAATTCGACAAAAACACCGATTACAGCACGTACAGCAAGGAGGCGCTGCGCACGCCAGGTCACCTTTCCGAACGCCTGCTGAACATCTATCTCATGCATCACAAGCGGATCGGCTCCAACTGGAAATTCAAGGAGCTGCAGTGCGTCCACTTCACCAATCCGGAGCCAGCGGAGCAGCTCAAGCCGCTTGACATTACCGACAAGCCAATCGTTCCGGTGGTGTTCGCAGCGGATGACAATTATGTTCCTCAATTGACCACCACCGTGTATTCAGCCATGAAGAACGCCGATCCGAACTACTTCTACGATGTGACGGTGCTGCAGCGCAACATCGCATGGGACAAGCAGGAACGTCTGCGCGGCTTCTTCAAGCAGTTCCCGAATATGAATCTGCGATTCACCAATGTGGACCGTGAGCTTGCCGGATATGAGCTTTCCACCAACAACGCCCATATCAGCGTGGAAACGTACTATCGTTTCCTGATTCAAAAGCTTCTGCCTTTCTATGACAAGGTGCTGTACCTCGATTCCGACATCATCATCAACGGTGATATCGCAAAGCTGTACAACATCGATTTGCAGGACAAGCTGCTCGGTGCGGTGCGTGATATCGATTTCCTTGGCAATTTGAACGTGAAGCATGGCAAGCGTATGAATTACGCGAAAACCGTGCTGAAGATGAAGAATCCATACGATTACTTCCAGGCCGGCGTGCTGGTGCTCAACACCAAGGCGATGCGTGAGCATTACACCATCAAGCAGTGGCTCACCTATGCTTCGAACGACGCCTTTATCTACAATGATCAGGACGTGCTCAACGCGCACTGCGAAGGCAATGTGCTGTACCTGCCGTGGGAATGGAACGTGGTGCATGACTGCGGCGGTCGTGTCGGCAACCTCTTCGTGCAGGCGCCGAACGACATTTACGACGCGTATATGAAGTCGCGCAACGATCCACAGATTGTCCACTATGCCGGCTTCCAGAAGCCATGGACCGACCCGGATTGCGATTTCGCTTCCATGTACTGGAAGTACGCACGCGAGACCCCGTTCTATGAGCGTCTGCTTAAGCGTGTACTAAAGGCAAATGAACCGAAGATTCCAGTCAGTATTCTTCGTCCACAGCATGAACGCGCAGTCGGAGAAGACAACCCGATTCGCAGAATCATTGACCCACTGATGCCGATTGGTTCTCGTCGCCGTGATGCGGCGAAAGCCGTCGGCCGCATAATCCGTGGCCGACGATGATATTCCGGGGTGGCTTTAGAATTTTTCTAAAGCCACCTTATAAGATTTTCAGCTGTTTAAATCAAAATCAATTTTCTGCAGCAGCTCTTGCTGCAGCTGAGTTGCATGCTAACAGACCCCACATTAACGGAGCTAGAATAACCATAGGCATGGCATATCGGATGCCTTCAATTGTCACTGTTGCTGGAGAAATCCACAAAAACAGAAATGTCGCTGCATACGATGCAACGCATGCAATGTCTCGCATACGTCTAGAACGGCACCACTCATATATGGCGAAGCAGAACATCCATGTTGTCCAAATTGTTTTCGAAAATAGTAAATTAATGACCGGAAGCTGTTCAAATTGATTTATTCGCCTTTCAATCGGCTGTACATAATTGTATCTCCCAGGCATTTTCAAACCCATTTGAGCAGCATTATCAACAATCGCATGGTCGCTACCAGTCAAAAAAACCGTTAAAACCAAGTTCGCCGAATCGGTATTTCCCATTCCAACATACGATGGGATGCCCAGCCACCCCTCCTGTAATGCAAGATATGCTTCTACATATGTTTGCGGATATTGAATTGCACCGTGTGCCCAAATTCGGGCATATTCACCAAGAAGAGGATCTTTTGATTGATCCCATGTATACCCTTTCACATTATCCGCAGCCCACCATTGATATCTATCTGCAACATCTTTTCCAAGAATCGAATAAATCACCTTTAAATCATGTGAATCCATATTTTTCTCATGTCGTTTTACTTCTAAGGCAGACTGCTGGAAAGGAATGGCCAACATTTCCTGTTTGCCACCTTCCTGAATATTCATAGCAGGAAAAACAACTTTTGGAACGAACAATGTCAAAGTTGACAGTCCGACTAGAAAAACGACTACAAGACGCAAGCGATATCTGCTAACCATAAACAACAGCACAAGGCAACATATCAGTGCAATATATATGCCAGTTTTTTTCGTCAATCCGACTAGCAAGAAAAGGACAATGAACAAAATTGCCATAGAGACTTTGCTCAAACAGGCCCCTCGGCTCCTAACGATTTCAATACAGAAGATTGCAAACCAAATGAAGAACGGCATGAAAACGGAGTCTTTGACAAGGCTCATCGAGAAAACCGGAATCACAGGGAACAATGCGAAAAATAGCATCTGCACAACGGATAAGCGCCATTTTGCGCCTAAACAGCTGCAGTAAAGAACAATGGTCGCAAATGATGCCGCTGATAGAATTGAAAGAAAAGCAGAGCAAATGAACAAACCAATATCAACAGAGCCAAGCATTTTGCCCAGCTCTGCAAACAACCCAAAAACTAACGTGTCGAATACAGGATGATGATCAGACCAGTAACTGCCATCAGTAAACACATTTGGCAAATGGAACCACTGCATAAGTTGCTGACCTGTGTCATACCATAATACCCCCGGATATAACAGCCACAGGTAAGGTAACCAACAAAGCAAAATAACTGACATTACTAGCAGAAACTGTTTCCAATTACAGTCGAACGAAAAGAATAAACGTATTTTTGAGTACGAGGTTTTTTTAGGTTCAGTTGCAAACCACGCAATCAGACGCTCGCCCAAAAACGTAAATACTAAGAAAAGGCAAGCAGTCATGAGCGTATACCACAGACAACGCCATGAAATAAGAAGACACTGGTGAATACGAATAGCATCCACCAAAGAAGCCATAAAACCAAGGAAGAGTGACAGTATGATGAGAACGATACGGTTTACAAGCGGGTTTCTCTCGTTTTCAAGATTTTTCTTAATGCTATACATAAATCCTCACGCCCTCATCGGCCAATTAATAAATATAGATACTTCTGATAAGTGAAAAATTCATCGCATTACAATCGTTTATTTAAAAAGCAGTGCAAAAACATTGCAAGTTGCTATTTGAAATTACATCCGACCTCTTGCATATTCTGACATTTCGAATAACGTTATCTAATCCTTCAAACAGCATGTTCGCACTCCGTTGCAACCGCATTCAATAGAAAGCAATTTGACACTAATGATATCTAATTAGGCTTCATAGCAGTCTCACGCATTTTAGATATGGACTCGTATATAACCGTTCTCGCAACGCTGGCGCCAATACCCATTGCCCATGTCCTCCTCATCCGCGACGGGTCCCCCAAGCGCATGATATCCACCATTCTTATTGAACGAATCGCGAAGACTACGGACAACCGCATACTTGGACCAAGCACCGCTACGCGTCCATACGTCGCCGTTCTCGCAACGCTGGCGCCAATACCCATTGCCCATGTCCTCCTCATTGGCCACGGGAGCACCCAACCGAGAGAACCCTCCATGAGAATCCCAAGAATCACGAAGGGAGCGCTTAATCACAAAACTCCGATCAGAACCCCTGGCCCATATATCACCATTCTGGAAACGTTGGCTTTTCCATCCATCTGGGAAACTTGTTTCAGCCTCAACCGGATATCCAAGAGCGCCTTTCTCAGCACCAGTTGAGCGCCATTCTTTTTCTATTTCCCCCTTGACCTCAAGATTTACCATCTTGCTGCCAAAAGCATTCATGTCTACAGAACCGCTGATACCGTTAATCTGACCGGAACTGGTGTATTGCCAACCGCGGTCGTTAGTGCCGAATGCGGTGAATCCCATTCGAGCACCATACTGAGCTACCCAACGGGTTTTCGCATAGATATTCGCGTTGTTCAACGGCCCCTGCAAATAACTTGTGTACGAATACACACCAAGATTCTTATATCCACCGGATTGCAGTGCGCTGTACCATGCATTGGCAATGTCGCTATACACGGTCGGATTGGTCGGTGTGGCATGCCCCAACCACGTCCACTGTTCGAGATCGTAGTACACAGGGTATTTCAAATCGTTTGGGCTCACACCCATCTGGCGGAGCTTAGCAACCACATCGCCACCTTCCGATCGTGCACAGTTTGCATCGTATGCGTATGAATACCAATAGATACCGAAAGGAATGCCCAATCGCTTACATTCATTGATATTGCGCTGTGCTTTGGCATCGGCATTATTGCCCCAGCCATAGCCCAAACGGATAATCGCACCTTCCACACCATCGGCCTTCGCCCTAGCCCAATCAATGTCATGTTGCCATTCAGAAACATCGATCACGCCCCTGGCCTGTTGTGCGAAAAGGTTGTTTTTATAGTCGAAAAATGCCTTCGTCCCATTGTAAGTCCCCCAATGGGCTCCATACTCATTACTATCGAATTTAGCAAGCCGTACCGTCGCGGCATTTTCCAAAGAAGACTGTTCCACAGCGCTCTTCACATCCGAGACACTCACCGGAATGAACGATTCACCATTGGTTTTGGTCAATGGATCAGGCTGCCGATATTGGGTACCGACAAGTTGGGAATCCGTTACAGATTTACCGGTCTCGATATCTTGTACGTCACCTTCGGGAGTGACAACGAGCTTTTCCGAAACCATAGTGGAAGTATCCGAAATATTCCGGCTCATCGTGCCCGGCAAAATCGCATTCGGATTATCTGGCATGCTGTCAGATGAAGCCTGAGCATCTGACACCGGAACATAGGAAGAACGCGGCGAGTTTTCAATCACGATATCCTGCATTGCATAAGCCGAACCCATCACACTGCCTGACAGCGCAATTGTCACCGACAATGCAATCATGCCTAGGACAATCCTCACATGGTTTTTATTCAAGAGCACACTCCCAACCGATGAGAACACTTCAATTCATCGAACTATAATCATTCAAACATAAGATGCCCATATTCCTTAAAAATGCTCTAATGCACACCATCACATCGCATTACCATTAGAGCCTTTCCCATTATCTGGAGCTTGGAAGTAAGTCTTCATCGCTTTGGTACCTTTCATCCAAAGCTTATCAAAACATGCCCCCCGATGGCGATCTATGGTAAACGAGAAAAGAGTATTCCGAATCATATCCAAAGCTGATGCAATCGCATACGTGGCAGAAGCAACCGCAAGTAAATGAAGAATCGCATATCGGCTATTGTAAAAATACTCGGCATTGAATAGCTGCGTCCAAAGAATATTCCGAACGTACTGATGATCCGTAATCAGATATACCCCAAAAGCCGCGGAAGCCACAGCATTGATAGCTCGATTATGAAAAGTAATCTCACTGCACAACGAGAAGAGGCCGAAGCTAATCATCAGCACAGGCAAAGACCAGATTCTACCCACGGGTTCTGAAAACATACTTTGGAGTCCCCCATCTCCCCTCCAAAAGAACGCCATTAATGTATTCCAAAACAGCACAACAACAAGTCCTGTAACTGCTATAATGCCAGCCGCCTTAACTGTTACCCTCTCCATATACCAGCGATAATATGAAAAGAGAATCCATACATACATAAAGCCAAGAACGTTGTTTCCTATATTCAAACTAGATCCAGGAATAAAATTAAGCAAGCCTCCGATAACAAACATCACAATGCAACATTGTGCATGAAGCTTCTGCCCTAACTTCCTTAATCCTTCTGATAGAAAAGGTAAAATAGCAAGAAAAAGAGCATAACTTGTTGCATACCACCATACGTTACGGGATATCGGGAAAAAAGCATTAAGCACCGAGTTATAATCCACTTGAACTGGATTCCAAATAATTTGAGCAATCAAAATCGCGATAGACCAAAAAAGCAACTCTCTTTCAAGAATCCATATTTTTTTACAAGCATCACGGACCATAATCCTCCGATCAGCTAAAAACCATACAGAAATCAGCAGAAATAACGCATTACCGACTTCGCCAGAAATAGAGTTGCATAACTGGAAAAAAAGACGTTTTAAGCAAAAAGGTTGACTCCATACATCCAAAGTTGAGTGGACAGAAGCATGATGAAGAACGATCATCAGAATAGCAATAATACGAAGTAACTCAATGCTTGAATTTCGTTGAATTCGCCCTAAAGATGGTTCACTCATGCTTATTCCTTCTTCTTCCTTATTAACTTCCACTAACTCTAGGGGAGATGGTTCTGTATCAGAACTGACCCTAGCACCCACTAAAAACTACAATATGATTGAAGATATTCAAATCAACCTGAGTAACATACAATACGATATGTATTGTCATTAGACGTAGCGGTCTCACAGATTCGCCACCAACAGCTGATGCAGAAACAGGCATCGTGATTTCTGGAGGAAAACATGGCACGGCATGGCAAACAGCCAAACGAAAATAGCAGCCACGAAAACGATGTCTACAAACCTCGCACATTCAGAAGCAACGTAGCAGCTGAAACTGTCAATCACAGTGAATCGAGCCTTGGCAACAATGGAAGACACTCACGTAATTCGTTCTATCAGGCAGATTCCAATGATCCGTTCCAAATCGCTGTGAAGCAAGGCGTGCAAGATGGCGACACTTGGGTACATAACCATGTCAAGAACTTGATTCGCCGTTCCATCATCGTAGCCGTTATCGTCGTTGCGGTATGCATTGTGGTCTTCGGCGTCATGGGCGTGAGAACATCGCAGAAAATGCGCGAACTGAATGCCATTAACGACTGCAGAGACGCGGTTGCCGCCATGAACGCTTCATATTCCAAGGATTTCCAGCTCAAGGGAAAGATTGTCGACGCATTTTCCAGCATGGATTCCTCATATGATCTGGAAAAGCTCAGCACCTTGTATCAGGAAGAAGTCAAATCGCCGAAGGCGCTTGACTGCAAAGCCGACCCGTCCGGGACCACCAGCAAGGCCAACACCGAACGAGCCGCATATGACAAACAGGCCAGAACCTTCGAGCGGGCGTTGACAAAGAACGAGGCAAATCAGAATTGAATACGAAACGATTGGCAAGAACGGCGCTTGCCGTTATCGTAACCGTAGGAATAGTCGTTGCCATCATCGTCGGGTGCGGCCCCAAATGGGGCAACGGAACGGCAACCGGTAAAACCGGATCGCAATCCACCGCCACCGCCCATACTGCGGCCACTGTTGATGTGCAGCTGCCCTCATACTACATGGACAATATGGTGTTCCAGCGCGATCAGCCAATCGTAGTCAAAGGCAACGTCAGCTCCACGGAAAGCAACCCCATCGACGTTTCGAAACTGTCAGCGACACTTACGCAAGGCAAAACCTCCGAGAGCGTCAAGGCAAAGGTAGCGAAAAACGGCAGTTTCACCTGCACGCTGAGCGCGCAAAAGGCAAGTCTCAATCCGTATTCGCTGCAAGTGCAGTACGCCGGCAAAACCGTGCTGAAACTGGCCAAAGTGTATGTGGGAGACGTCTTCGTAGCCGCTGGCCAGTCGAATATGGAACTCAACTATGTGCAGTATTACGAAAACGCTACTTACAATTTTGGCAATGGACTAATCACGACAGGCGATTTGCCGAAACCGCTCGTAGATGACAACGTGAAATTTGTCATCGCAAATCATGATGTTGAAGACACTGATTTTCCACTGTCCGCTGTTAATCAGAGCGCCGATGCATGGCTGACTGCAGATTCCACGAATTCACTGCACCTCAGCTATCTGGCTCAGCAATTCGCCATGCAGTTGCGCGCCAAGCACCCCAATGTGCCGATTGGCATCATCCAGACCGCGTGGGGTGGCACGCCTATTCGCCGGCATGTACAAGGCGGCGATATTTATGCGAACCATATCGCGCCGTTGAAGGGATTCCATGTGGCGGGCGTGCTGTGGTATCAAGGTTGCGATGACGCCAATAATTACGGAACTGCTTTGCAATACGAATCGCAAATGACCACGCTCATCAACCAGTACCGTAACGTGTTCGGACGCAAGGACCTGCCGTTCCTATACGTGCAACTCGCGCGATGGACGAACTATCAGTACACACAGAACGTGCGAGAAGCGCAACGGACTACGCTCGGCAACACCAACCTGCACGATTCGTCAAACGTGGCGATGACGGTTTCCCTTGACACAGACAAGGGCACATCCGCGCTAATCCATCCGCTCGGCAAGGATATTCTCGGGGCACGCATGGCCGCGCAATATCTCGCCATGGAAGACGGCACCACCGTACCCAACGGACCGCTTATCGAACGTGCCCGGCACACTGCGAACGGCGCAATCGCCTTGTCTTTCCGGAACGGCACCGCAAGCAGGCTGAAAGCCATGCAGCCGAACTATTCGAAGACCGCGAGCGCAATCGCACCAAACTATAAGAGCGTTCCGAAAGCGACCCCGTTAAGCGGTATCAGCAATATCGCCGCTCCCACCACTACGGCATTGCAGGGGTTTGAGGTCGCCAATTATTCCGGTCAATGGCAGGCGGCCAATGCCACTATCAGGGGCAATCAGGTGTTGCTCACCGCAGCCGATGGTTCAACACTGAACGATCTCAACGCCATGAGCCAGGTTCGTTACCTGTTCAGTGGCAATCCGAAGTGCGCGAGCATGCTGTACAACGACTTTAATCTGCCGGCTAGCCCATTCATCACTATTGTCGAGTGATCTTTGTTGGGGGCCGCCGCTAGATAAACCAATACGGGCAGGATAAGTACGGGCGGTCTGAGCCGTTGCTTGGCCTGCTTGGTCATGTTTTGAGCAGGCTGTTCCGGCTTCTGGTTTGGATTCTGGTTTCCCGCTTAAACTATGAAGACTGCTGCAGCATCGCAGAAACTAGACAAATGTCATTTTTCCACCGGTTTATTTAGGCACATTCCCCTCCTACTATGGCATACGGAACGAACGCGAGCGCACAATCACAGATCGAATGCAAACGTGCGCAGGAGAGGAACCACCATGAGGAATCGTATTGCAGCAGCTGCAGCGGCGGGAATATTAACCATCGGCATGGCCGCCTTGCCTTCCGCGGCTTCGGCCAGTGAAGTCGCACCGTCTACGGACGGATTGGCCGGCAGCACCACCATCAGCGGGCAGATCGACCAGGATATGGCCGTGTGCACCGATCAGGCGTGCGAGGCCGTGCAGCACTTGAACAAGACGAATCAGCAGATCAAGTCGGATATGGAAACCGCCAAGCAGCACGCCGAGCAGCTGCATCAGAACGCGCACGAGGACGCCGACGCGCTTCGCCAGTACGGCGAGCAGGCCTGGAAGAACTATCAGCAGGACCGTGAGGATGTGAAGAATGCGATC
>UMIG01041092.1_pt1 | contig 17227 bp, 21 predicted proteins | sample 1965761 | NCBI WGS metagenome assembly UMIG01 (sample SAMEA4836122, study PRJEB28245) | human gut metagenome | biome: gut microbiome; material: fecal sample | place: Denmark | collected 2008 | reverse complement strand
GTTTTGATTGTTCATAAAAGAGCTATATGATAAAATTTATAGTATTAGAGGATAATGGAGGAAAAAGAAAATGGTCGATACAAAAAAAGAGCAGGAACGTGATGAATTGCATCGGGCAATATGGGCAATAGCAGATGAATTAAGAGGTGCTGTTGATGGATGGGACTTTAAAAACTATGTTCTTGGGACAATGTTTTATCGTTATATCTCTGAAAATTTATGCAATTATATAAATAGTGGTGAAATTGAAGCGGGAAATACAGATTTTGATTATGCAAAAATGTCAGATGAGGAAGCAGAAGAAGCGAGAGAAGGATTAGTGGAAGAAAAAGGATTTTTTATTCTTCCAAGTGAATTATTCTGTAATGTTCGTTCTAAGGCAGCAGATGATGAAAATTTAAATGAAACATTAGAACAGGTATTCCGCAATATTGAAGAATCAGCCAAGGGAAGTGAATCAGAAAGTGATTTTGAAGGCTTGTTTGACGATTATGATGTGAATAATAACAAATTAGGGTCAACAGTAGCAAAAAGAAATGAAAAGTTAGTAAAGTTATTAAATGGTGTAGGTGAAATGAATCTTGGAGATGTAAAAGAACATTCTATAGATACATTTGGAGATGCCTATGAATATTTAATGACAATGTATGCATCCAATGCAGGAAAATCAGGTGGAGAATTTTTTACACCAGCAGATGTTTCAGAATTATTAACAAGGCTTGGAACTGTAGGGAAAACAGAAATTAATAAAGTATATGATCCAGCATGCGGAAGTGGATCATTACTATTAAAAGCAGAGAAAGTTCTTGGAAAAGAAGCAATTAGAAATGGATTCTATGGACAAGAAATTAACATTACGACATACAACTTATGTCGAATCAATATGTTTTTACATGATATAGAATTTGATAAATTTAATATTGCTTGCGAGGACACACTAACAAGCCCTCAACATTGGGATGATGAACCATTCGAATTGATTGTTTCCAATCCACCATATTCAATTAAATGGGCAGGGAAAGATGATTCACTGTTGATTAATGATCCTCGTTTTGCACCAGCTGGGGTTTTGGCACCAAAAGGAAAAGCAGATATGGCTTTTATTATGCATAGTTTATCATGGCTGGCAGCAAATGGAACAGCAGCGATTGTTTGTTTTCCAGGAATTATGTATCGTGGCGGAGCAGAACAGAAGATTCGAAAATATTTGGTGGAAAATAATTATGTAGATTGTATTATTCAGTTGCCAGGTAATTTGTTTTTTGGAACTTCCATTGCAACCTGTATTATGGTCATGAAGAAAAATAAGACAGATAATGATGTATTATTTATTGATGCGACAAAGGAATGTATCAAAGTTACAAATAATAATAAATTGACAGAAGAAAATATTGATCGGATTGTAAGTGTCTTTACAAAGCGAGAAGAAGTAAAACATTTGGCATATGTAGCAGCATGTGAGGAAATAGCTGAGAATGATTATAATTTATCAGTGTCTACATATGTTGAACCTGAAGATACGAGAGAAAAAATAGATATTGTGAAATTGAATGCAGAAATTAAAGAAATAGTAGTTCGTGAACAGGTACTTCGTGATGAAATTGATAAAATCATTGCAGAAATCGAGGTGGATGCATGAGTAGGTTAGATGAACTAATTGCAAAATTTTGTCCTAATGGTGTGAAGTATAGAGAATTAAAGGATATATTGATAATCAAAAATGGTAAAGATTATAAGAATCTTACAGAAGGTAAATATCCTGTATATGGCTCAGGTGGAATTATGACATATGTGTCAAGTTATGTATATGACAAACCATCCGTATTGATTCCAAGAAAAGGATCTATTGATAAATTATATTATGTGGAAGAACCATTTTGGAATGTGGATACAATATTTTATACAGAAATTGATGAAGAAAAAGTGATTCCAAGATATGTATATTTTTGTTTGCAGAAAGAACATTTAGAACAATATAATACGGCTGGTGGTGTACCAAGTTTAACGCAAAAGGTGCTTAATAGGGTTAAGTTGCCTGTACCTCCTCTGGAGGTACAACGTGAAATAGTCCATATTTTGGACTCTTTCACGTTACTTACAGCCGAGCTTACAGCCGAGCTTACAGCCGAGCTTACAGCTCGAAGGAAACAGTATGAATTTTATAGAAATAAATTACTTTCTCAAAATAAAAAATATGCAATGAAACCACTTTCTGAATTAGGAGAATGGTCAGGAGGAAAAACACCTTCTACGGCAGAAAGAAAATTTTGGGAAGATGGTGTCATACCATGGATTTCATCAAAAGATATGAAAGTTTCAACATTAGAAGATACGCAAAATCATATTACACAAAAAGCAGTAAAAGAAGCATCTATGAAAGTTTATCCGCCTAATAGTATTGCAATAGTGACACGTTCTGGAATTTTAAAGCATACATTTCCAGTTGCATATGTGCCTTTTGAAACAACGGTAAATCAAGATATTAAAATTCTTGTTGTAAATCATGAGATTCTGCCAAGATATGCTTTTCATGTGATACAAGGTAAAGGAAAAGATATTTTATTAAAAACAAAAAAACAGGGCGGAACAGTAGATTCTTTAGATTTTCAAAAAGTATTAGCATATAAGGTTCCTGTTCCACCTAAGGATATACAAAAAAGATTAGTTAAAGTATTAGATAATTTTGAATCTATTTGTAATGATCTAAATATAGGTTTACCAGCTGAAATCAAAGCAAGACAAAAACAATATGAATATTATCGCGATTTACTCTTGACATTCGCAGAAAAAGGTAACACGATTGTGACAGACAGACAGACAGACAGACAGACAGACAGAGCTGAATGTAATTAAACTTTTACAATATGTTTTTGGATATGCTGTTGTAAAATTAGATGATATCGTTGATTTCAGAAATGGAAAAGGACACGAAAAAAATATTATTGACAACGGAAAATATATTGTTGTAAATTCCAAATTTGTATCTACAAATGGAGAAGTAAAAAAATATTCAGATCAACAGATTTGTCCATTGTATAAAAATGATATTCTTATGGTCATGAGTGATTTACCAAATGGGCGTGCATTAGCAAAATGTTATTTGGTAGAGGAAAATGACAAGTATACATTAAATCAACGAATTGGAGCTTTTACTGTAAATAGAACACATTTAATAAGTACCAAATATTTGTATTATGTTTTAAATCGAAACAGACAACTTTTAAGATACGATAATGGAGCAGATCAAACAAACTTGCGAAAAAATGATATTTTAAATATTTCAATAGCTATTCCAACAATAGAGGAACAACAAAAGATTACAGATATTTTAGATCGTTTTGACAGCATTTGTAATGATTTATCCATAGGACTTCCGGCTGAAATAGAAGCACGTAAAAAACAATATGAATATTATCGAGATAAACTGCTAACCTTTAAAGAATTGCAAAAGTAAGGAGATGAGTATGTGCCATATTTTAATATTGTAGCTGAAACATCAGAAAATACGGTTGTTACAGAATATGAACCAGTTAAAAAACGTTCGGACAGTTATCAAAGTGAGGCTGAACTGGAACAAGAATTTATTCGAATGTTATGTGAACAAGGATATGAATATTTATCAATTCATACAGAAAATGACTTGATTTTAAATCTTCGTAATAAACTAGAGGAATTAAATGATTATCATTTTTCTGATACAGAATGGCAGCAGTTTTTCAAAGATAATATTGCGAATCCAAATGAGCATATTGTAGAGAAAACACGTAAGATTCAAGAAGATAATGTTCAAGTGTTGATTCGCGATAATGGTTCAACTAAAAATATAATGCTCATAGATAAAACAAATATCCACAATAATAAGCTGCAGGTTATAAACCAGTATAAGATTGGAATGGAAGAAGGAGCCAAACATAATAACCGATATGATGTAACAATTTTAGTAAATGGATTTCCATTGATTCATATTGAACTAAAGCGAAGAGGCGTAAAAATTAGAGAGGCATTTAATCAGATCAATCGTTATCAGAGAGAATCTTTTGGAGCTGGAAGTGGATTATATGAGTATGTTCAGATTTTTGTGATTTCTAATGGTACAAATACAAAATATTATTCGAATAGTACAAGACAGAATGCACAAAAAGAACAAGAAAAAAGAGGTGCAAGCAGAACCAAAACTAGCAATAGTTTTGAGTTTACATGTTTTTGGGCGGATGCTAATAATCGGGTGATTACGGATCTTGTTGATTTTACGAAAACATTCTTTGCAAAACATACAATTTTAAATATCCTTACAAAATATTGTATTTTTACATCCGAAAATATGTTAATGGTAATGCGTCCATATCAGATTACAGCAACGGAACGCATCCTTAATCGTATTGAAATAGCGAATAATTATAAAAAATATGGAAGTATAGAAGGCGGTGGATACATTTGGCATACAACAGGATCAGGTAAGACATTGACATCTTTCAAAACCGCCAGATTGGCAACAAAGCTTCCATATATTGATAAAGTATTATTTGTAGTGGATCGTAAGGATTTAGATTATCAGACAATGAAGGAATATGATCGATTTGAAAAGGGAGCTGCGAATAGTAATACATCAACTAGAATATTAAAACGTCAACTGGAAGATCCGAATACTAGTATTATAATTACAACGATTCAAAAATTAGCAACCTTTATAAAAAAGAATCCAGATCATGAAGTATATAAAGAACATATAGTCATTATCTTTGATGAATGCCATCGAAGTCAGTTTGGAGATATGCATACAGCAATTGTAAAAAATTTTAAAAGGTATCATTTGTTCGGGTTTACAGGTACACCAATATTTTCGGTTAATTCCGGAAAAGCAAAGAGTACAGGATTTTTCACAACGGCACAGACGTTTGGAGATCAACTTCATAGTTATACAATCGTTGATGCGATTAATGATAAAAATGTTCTTCCATTTCGAGTAGACTATATTAAAACCATGGATATGGATGAAGAAATTACAGATGAAATGGTATGGGACATTAATCGTGAAAAAGTTATGATGGCACAGGAACGTATTCAGCTTGTTACACAATATATACTGGAACATTTTGATCAGAAGACCTACCGTGGAGATAAAACATACATATATAATAGACTGATGAATGTGGAAGAAGTAGCCTCTGCTAAGCGTGATGAGGTAGAAGAAATTAAGGAAAAACAGAGAATTAGTGGATTTAATTCTATATTTGCAGTATCAAGTGTACCAATGGCAAAATTGTATTACCAAGAATTAAAAAAGCAAATGAAAGAAGATCCAACAAAAAGATTACGAGTGGCGACGATTTTTAGTTATGCTGCAAATGAAGAAGAATCCGATGGAATTTTATATGAAGAAAATTCAGAAGATACTTCTGCACTTGACCAATCATCTAGAGATTTCTTGGAACAAGCTATAGATGATTATAATAAAATATTTCAGACGAATTATGATACATCGAGTGACAAGTTCCAAAATTATTATAAAGATGTATCGTTACGTATGAAAAATAAGGAATTAGATATTTTAATTGTAGTAAATATGTTCCTTACAGGTTTCGATGCAACAACGTTAAATACACTTTGGGTAGATAAAAATCTAAAAATGCATGGTTTGATACAGGCATTTTCACGTACAAATCGAATTTTGAATTCTATAAAGACATTTGGAAATATTGTGTGTTTTCGGAATCTGCAAAAAAGAGTAGATAGTGCGATTTCATTATTTGGTGATAAAAATGCTGGAGGAATTGTATTATTGAAAAGTTTCAAAGATTATTATTATGGTTATGAATCTGTAGATGGTAAACCGATGCCAGGATATATGGAAATGATAGAAAATTTAAATAATGATTTTCCATTATCAGAACCACAGATTATTGGAGAACAAAATCAGAAAGATTTTATTGCATTATTTGGTGCAATTTTACGTATGAGAAATCTACTGTTGTCATTTGACGAATTTAAAGGAAATGAGTTAATTTCAGAACGTGATTTACAAGATTATCTAGGACGTTATCAGGATTTAAGAGATGAGTGGAAGAGGAAACGTCAGGAAAGTACAGATATTACAGATGATGTAGTGTTTGAGATTGAATTGATCAAACAGATTGAGATTAATATCGACTATATTCTTATGCTTGTCAAGAAATATCATGATACACATTGTAAAGATAAAGAAGTTTTGATAACAATTAATAAGGCAATAGATGCAAGTCCAGAACTACGCAGTAAGAAACAATTGATTGAGAACTTTATTTCGGGAATCAATGATGTAGATGATGTTATGGATGAGTGGCACAGCTATGTTGCAAAACAACGGAAACAAGATCTTGATACAATTATCACAGAAGAAAGATTAAAACCAGAAGATACTCGCAAGTTTATGGAAAATGCGTTTAGAGACGGAGAAATTAAAACAGTAGGAACAGATATTGACAAATTGATGCCGCCAATATCACGTTTTGGTGGAGGAGGGAGAACAAAAAAGAAACAAAATGTTATTGATAGATTAAAAGCATTTTTTGAAAAATACTTTGGTATCGGTGGTTCATCAACATTTACAGAGGAAAATCAAGAGAAAGTCACATATGATATTGAAGATATGACAGAATTACAAATGGTAGCGGATAATACATATGAAAAGAAATTATAGGTGATAAAAAGTAGGCTGATACATAGATGTATGTGTACCAGTCTATTTTTTTGTCGTATATATTGGCTATGGTAGATAAAATGAGTATTGAAAATATAGTATAAGTTGACTTGAATAAATAAAATGACAGAATAAGAATATAAATAGGACAAGAATTTATAGTCTAAAATAAATATTAGATTATAATTGTAATGTCAAAAGCAAGTTATGATTGTAAGCGAAATTACATATTTAATTTGTGAAAAGAGTTAAGTGAAAATAAGAAAGGGAAAAATAATGATAAGATATACAAACGAATTTTTAACTGATGGGGATATTACAATTGAAAGAGTGGCTAATCGGTTAAAATTGATTTCAGAAGGAATAAAAAATAGCAATAAATTAAATCTTTGTGATATTAATGTTATCTGCGAAGAAATTTTTGGAAAAATTCTAAATACATTATATGGATATGAACTTGTTACAATTGGTGTGCAAGGGAAGCCACATTATGTTGCCATTGATTTGGTGGACAAGAAAAATAAAGTTGCTTATCAAGTTACATCAACAGTACGTAGAAGTAAAATTGAAGGTACCACAGAGAAATTTGTAAAAAATAAATTGTATAAAGATATAGATGAATTGTATATTCTGATATTGAATGATGATCCTCATAAATATCGGAACGACAATAATGAAATAGATATAAAAACAACGAAAAAGTTTACTATAAAAAATAATGTAATTAATTTTGAAAAATTAATTACTGAGATAGAAACAAAAAGTAAAAATAATCCGAAGTTATTAACGAAAATTTATGGATATGTAAATATGGTTTTCGAAACGGGAAGATTGTCTTGGGAAAGTATTATTTCTAAGACAAACGAATTATCACAAGAAAATATCTATAATACGAAGGAATATTATACGTGGAAAAAGGGATTTGGGGATGTTAGTTTATTTGCTTTTATTCCAAAAAGTTATAAAGAGAAACTTTCATGCGTAGTGGAATTTAGAAAATACAATATTGAAGGCGCAATTATTTCTATAGATCAAGAAAAATTACTTAAAGATTATTTTGTTACAAAAGAGGTATTTCAAAATAAGCATATTATTGGAAGAGAAACATTAGATGATGATAGTTGGATTGAAATTGAAAATATTAGAATGAAAATAAATGCATATTCTGCATACCATTTATATTGCCTTTTTAATGATCTGCATAATGTCTATAAAGAAGCACAAATTGAAATTAACAAGATTATGGGGACAGAAGGTTTAGCAGAGAAGAATGGAAAATACTTAATTGCAAACGTTTCAAAAGAGCAATGGTTTAGAATAATTGAGTTTGCACAAAAGCATGATTGCTATAGCTATAATGAAAATGGAGATGAGGAATGGAATATATTTGATAATAAATCGGTCATTGATTTCTTTTATCTATCTCCATATTTTTATGGAAATAAAGATAAAGGTATTATACATGCTGAGATTAGAGTGGAATTTTTGTACAATGATACTGTAAATGTTTTTTGGATTCCAGGATACAAAGATACTTCTTATAATTGTATGGAGTATTTTGATAATGTAGTTAAATGGAAAGCGGATTATACTAAAGAATGGTTTTGGAATGCTCTAATACCTAAAATTAGAGAAGATGAAAAAGAAGTTAAAAATAAAGCATATGAAAATAGTTTTTTTAAAAAAGTAGTAGGAATAAAAAATAAAATCAAAAAATTTTTAGCTTAGATATGAATAAAAAGATTTGGGGAGAGGAAAAGTGTTATGTATACAGCAAATCAGATTTTGAAAAAGGATGGTTTATCATTAGAAATTTTGTATAAACTTTCATACCAATCAAAATTAGGAATAAATTTAAAAAAGAATCTTCACTATTTTGAGAAAAACAGTTTGTTTCAGGAATTAATTTGTGTGAATGAATGGTATGATAGTTTATAATTTATTATATAATATTGCAACAGATTATCGGGTAAAAAGAAGAAATATTAAAATTGAAATCATATGAACATATTCGAATTGCAGATATGTCAAAAGGGAAAGCAAATGATGATGGTTATAGAGGTGTACATGTTTATTACCAAGCAAGTAATTATCATTATCCAATAGAAATTCAGTATAATACATTTTATGATCGTCAATTAAATAATTGGTTGCATAAGTATGTATATAAGCGTAAGTATGAGAATACGATAGGCTATCTATTGCGAAAAGAATATGAGAATGGTAAAATAAAAACGGAAAGTGAATTTAAGGAGCTTCCTGTATAATAAAAAACGTGGATGTTGAAAATTGAAAATACCTCAGAGTACAATAAGACTACTGACTGGCAGGTTAGTAAAAATCTTATTGAACAAAGAGGTATCTATAATGAAGTCTAACACACAGAATGCAAAAATTGAAGCTATTACAGAAAATACTTTGATGAAAAAGATTTGATTTCTTTTGGACTGGCAAATGAACAAGGGTATCTTACAAATGCAGGTGCATTGATTGTCGATGAAAGTCCTACCATGTGTTCAAGATTATTTTGCACAAGATGGAATGGATTAAATAAAAGAGGTGGAATTATTGATGCATTCGATGATGCAGAATATTCAGGAAGCGTTATATCATTAATAGATAATGGAGAGGCATTTATTAAACGAAATGCGAAGAAGATGTGGCGAAAAACAGCGAATTCAAGAGAAGAAATGCCGGAATATGTAGAACGTAGTTATCATGAAGCGTTAGTAAATGCGATAGCACATCGTGATTATTTGATTTATGGAAGTGAAGTTCATATTGATATTTTTGATGACAGAATGGAAATTTATTCTCTGGGTGGAATGCCAGATGGTTCAGTGATTCAAGAAAGAGATCCGTTAATGGTACCTTCGACTAGAAGAAATCCTGTATTGGCAGATATATTTAATCGGCTTGGTTATATGGAACGAAAGGGAAGTGGTTTTGGGAAAATAATTGGTGGATATGAATTTCAGATTAATTATGATGAGAGTAAGAAGCCATCATTTCGATCAGATAGATATCAGTTTACTGTGATAATGCCAAATTTGAATTATGATGTCCCTCAAGATCTAATGGATGTACAGATTATAAAATTGATAAGAAATGATAAGAAGATAAGTACAGAAAAGATAGCAGATGTATTAGGTGTAAGTACTAAAACGGTTAAGCGTCATATAAAGAAAATGAACAATGTAAGATATGTTGGAAGCGGATATAGTGGATATTGGGAAATTAAAGTGGAAAAATAGTTTCTATTAAAGAGAAGAGAATCCTTCAGAGCAAAATACTCTGAAGGGTTTCTTTATTATAGAGGAAATACAGATTATATGATAAAATAAAACGAAAAACAAAATCAAAGAGGTAAATACTATGAATATATACGAATTAAAACAAAGAACTAATATATTATCACAGCTTCTGGAAATCTGGGAAGATTCCGTCCGTGCAACACATCATTTTCTTTCCGATGCAGAAGTAAACCAAATCAAAAAATATGTTCCACAGGCACTAACGGGAGTAAAACATCTCATTGTTGCAGAAAATGAAATCGGAATCCCAGTTGCATTCATGGGAACACAAGACCACCGCTTGGAAATGCTGTTCATTTCTTCAAAAGAAAGAGGAAAAGGAATCGGAAAGCAGCTATTAAGATATGGAATTGAAAACTACGAGATCAAAGAAGTAACTGTCAATGAACAAAATCCAAAAGCCATTGGATTTTATGAACATATGGGATTTACGACATACAAAAGAACAGACCATGATGAAGAAGGAAATCCATATCCGCTTTTATATATGAAACGAAAGTGATAAGTAAGGAAAAAAGATTATGATCAGAAAATTAGAAAAAACAGATGTAGATAAAGTTGCAAATCTATGGTTAGAAGCAAATCTAACAGCACATGATTTTATTTCAGAAAAATATTGGAAAGATCATTTTAACATGGTAAAAGAACAACTTTTGCAAGCAGAAGTATATATATGAAGATTGCCAAAACATAAGTGGATTTATAGGGATAACTGATGAATATGTAGAGGGGATTTTTGTTTCTGAAAAAATGAGATCACAAGGAATCGGTAAACAGTTATTGGATTTTGTAAAAGATAAAAAAAGTAAGTTATATTTGAATGTATATCAGAAAAATATAAGAGCCGTACAGTTTTATCAGAGAGAAGATTTTGAAATTGATTGCGAAAGTATAGATGAAGATACGAGAGAAAGGGATTATGAGATGATATGGAAGGAAATTTAACAAAAGGACCAATTTTAAAAACACTAACGAAACTTGCGGTGCCGATCATGGCATCGTCATTTTTAGGAACATTATACAACATTACAGACATGGCATGGATTGGACTTCTTGGATCAAAAGCAGTTGCTGGAGTTGGTGTCGGAGGCATGTTTACGTGGTTTTCACAAGGGTTAGCTTCGATGTCGAGAATGGGAGGACAGGTACAGGTAGCACAATGCATTGGACGAGGAGACAAAGAAGAAGCCCATAAGTATGCACAGACAGCAGTTCAGCTGGCAACGCTTATGGGACTTTTATTTGCAGCAGTGATGTTACTGTTTTTGCATCCGCTGGTAGGATTCTTTCAGCTACAAGATCCAGAGGCATTGCAGGCAGCATTATCTTACACAAAAATAGCCTGTGGATTGATCGTGTTTTCATTTTTGACACTCACTTTAACTGGAATCTATACAGCACAAGGAGATTCAAAGACGCCATTTATAGCCAATTTTATAGGACTTGTAACGAATATGATCTTGGATCCATTACTGATCCTGGGGCTTGGACCAGTAAACAAGTTTGGGGTAAATGGAGCTGCGATTGCAACAGTAAGTGCACAGGCAATTGTTATGACTATTTTGATCCTTGGAATTATCCGACAGAAAAAACAAAATGTATTAAAAGGAATCAAGTTATTTACAAAAATTCCATTTAAATATCTAAGTGGAATCTGCAAGATTGGTATTCCGACAGCGATTCAGGGAATGGTTTACTGTGGAATTTCCATGGTATTAACTCGTATGGTTTCAGGGTTTGGAGCAGAAGCAGTTGCAGTCCAGAGAGTCGGAGGGCAGATTGAATCTGTTTCATGGAATACAGCCGATGGATTTGGGACAGCTCTAAATGCATTTATCGGGCAAAATTATGGAGCAGGAAAGATGGATCGTGTCAGAAAAGGATACAAAGCCTCTTTGTGCAGCGTTGGAATATGGGGAATCTTTATTACGATCATGTTTGTTTTTCAACCAAAGGCAATCGCAGAGATTTTCTTCCATGAACCAAAGGCAATTATGATCGCGATCGGATATTTGACGATCATTGGGGTGAGTGAAGCGTTTATGGCTGTAGAACTGATGACAGTAGGTGCGTTATCAGGATTAGGAAAAACACATTTATGCAGTGTGATCAGCATCCTATTTACCAGTGCAAGAATTCCGCTTGCGATCATTTTGGGTGGAGCATTGCTTGGACTGGAAGGTATCTGGTGGGCATTTTCTGTGACATCAATTGTAAAAGGAATTATCTTTGTATGTACATTTTGCTGGATCACGAGAGGCAAAGGTACGGCAAAAATGATGAAACTCAATAAGGAATAATAGAATTATTGCCGATAATATAGTTTGATCATGTTTAAGGGATGTCTAAAATATATATGTAGACTGGAAAGGATGTAGCGATGAAAATATATATAGACTTCGATGACGTTATCTGTGAAACAGCGAAGTATTTTACCAAAATTGCAAAAGAATTATTTAATATTGATGTGCCATATAGGGAAGTACAGTTCTTTAATCTTCAGAAATCATTTGATCTAAGTGGAGAACAGTATGATGAATTGATGAAGGCAGGGCATATTCCAGAAAATTTACTAGATTATGAAGAAACACCGGGAGCTTCAGAAGTGATCAACAAGTGGGTTGATGAAGGACATGAGGTTTTTGTTGTCACAGGAAGACCATTTGATTCTTATGAACCATCTAGAAGATGGTTGGATGAACATCACTTAAATAGGCTTCCTATTTATTTTGTTGATAAATATGGACGAGAAATGTTCAAACAGGATCATACCTACAATCTGACATTAGAAGAACTTTATTGCATGCATTTTGATTTTGCAATCGAAGATTCACCAGCTGCGTTTGAGCATGTGCAGCATTTTAAAGATTGTAAAGTAGCTGTATATGATCGTCCGTGGAACAAGCAGGTGGAATTTCCAGATGAAAGCTTTGTGAGATGTCTGGATTGGAAGGAAATAGATAGATTATGGCAACAGCAGGTTGCTTTTCAGATTGCAGATTTATCGATATGATAAAGATGACGGAGGAGACCGGTGTTTTGGTATTCTGGCAGATATGGATTTTATCATCATATGTACATATGAAAAAGATGGTGAAAATCTAGAACTTCTGATTTATAAAAAGAGATATTAATTGTAGCGCTGCATCTGTTTGCCAGAGATGGTTATGAGGCTGTCTCAGTCAGCCAGATAGCAGGAGAGCTTGATATGACAAAAGGCGCGTTGTACCGTCATTATAAAAGCAAAAGAGATATTTTTGACAGTATTGTAAAGCGAATGGAACAGCAGGACAGCGAACAGGCCAGAGAGAATGAAGTGCCGGAAGAGAGTATTGAAAAGACACCGGAAGAATACCAGAACGTATCATTTGATGATTTTGTGGAATACAGTAAGTCTATGTTTGAATACTGGACAGAGGATGATTTTGCATCATCGTTTCGGAAGATGCTGACAATAGAACAGTTTCGTAGTGAAGGAATGCAGAAATTATATCAGCAATATCTGGTATCTGGACCGGCAGGATACGTGAAGGATCTGTTCAAAAATATGAAAATAAAAGATCCAGAGGAGAATGCAGTTAAATTTTATGCAAATATGTTTTTCTATTATAGCGTGTATGATGGTGCAGCAGATAAGGCGAAAGCAAAATGTCAGTTTGAACAGATGCTAGATAAAATAGTAGAAGAAATGAAACAGTAATATAAGAGCCAGACGCTTAAGACGCAGAGCCGTTAATTCTGATACTGAAAAATTAGGATTATCGGTTTTTATTTTTAAGAAAGGACATAAAAGAAATGGAAAAAAGTAATATTGAGATTCGTTTAGAGAAAAAAGAACATCAGAAAGTAGAAAATCTGGTAAGAGAAAGTTTTTGGGATGTGCATCGTCCAGGATGCATCTTTCTTTCTGTGTAAAGAGCTGATTCCCGGATATTTAAATGGAATTACAGGAGAGTATGCGACACCAGAAGGATATTTTGTAGATGAAAATGAATGTAAGAATAGTAAAGGTAAATCTAATATATACTGTGGCATTTAAAAAAATGAAAACAAAAGGAGAATATATGGAATCAGATATAATTAAAATCAGCCATCTGAATAAAAGCTTTGGCGAAGTAAAAGCGGTAAATGATTTGAGCTTTCGTGTGAAAAAAGGAGAATTGTTTGCTTTTCTTGGAGTAAACGGTGCAGGGAAAAGTACAACCATTTCTATTCTTTGTGGACTGCTGAAAAAAGACAGTGGAACGGTTCAGGTAAACGGAATAGAAACTGACAAAGCCAGCGCACAGACAAAAAGGATGCTTGGTGTTGTATTTCAGGATAGCGTACTTGATAAACCACTTACGGTGAAAGAGAACCTAATGAGCAGAGCTGCTTTGTACGGCATTACAGGAAATGCCTTTGATAAGAGATTACAGGAGCTGGTCGAGATTCTGGATTTTGACGAGTTTTTAAACAGACCTGTAGGTAAGCTGTCGGGAGGTCAGAGAAGAAGAATTGATATTGCCCGTGCATTATTGCACAGACCGGAAATTTTGATTCTTGACGAGCCTACCACAGGGCTTGATCCACAGACAAGACAGTTAATCTGGAATGTTATCGAGAAGCTTCAGAAAACAGAAAATATGACAGTATTTTTGACTACACATTATATGGAAGAGGCTGCCAATGCTGGTTATGTTGTGATTCTTGACAAAGGAAGTGTTGCAGCAGAAGGTACACCGTTTGAACTTAAGAATGATTATGTACAGGATATAGTGTCTGTTTATGGTGTTTCCGAAGATGAAATAAAGTCATTGAACAGAGAATATAAAAAAATACGTGACGGATATCAGATAAAAGTAAGAAATACGAAGGAAGCTACGAAGCTTATTGTAGAGCATCAGGACCTATTCATGGATTATGAAGTAGTAAAAGGCGGTATGGATGATGTATTTCTTGCAGTCACAGGGAAGAAGCTTGGAGGTGAGCATTAATGAGAACAGTATTGGCGTTAATGAACAGGAATAGGAAACTGTTTTTTAAAGATAAAGGGATGTTGTTTACATCAATGATCACACCCGTCATTTTGATTGTTCTGTATGCTACGTTTCTTGCAAAGGTTTTCAGAGATTCTTTTACAGCAGCGATTCCGGATGTGATCACAATTTCGGATAAGCTCATTAATGGAACAGTAGCAGCACAGCTGACAGCATCACTTATGGCAGTAAGTTGTATTACTGTAACATTTTGTGTGAATCTGACTATGGTGCAGGACAAGGCAAATGGAACAAGGAAGGACTTTGATGTTTCACCTGTCAGCAGTGGAAAAATTTATTTGGGATATTTTCTGTCAACAGTTGCTAATTCTTTGATGGTCAATGGACTTGCGTTTGTATTATGCCTGGGATATTTACTTAAAATGGGATGGTATATGAATGCAGCAGATGTATTATGGGTTCTATTTGATATGATATTGCTCGTTCTGTTTGGAAGTACGCTTTCAAGTATCGTTAGCTTTCCATTAACAACACAGGGACAGCTTTCGGCTGTAGGTACAATTGTCAGCGCAGGATATGGTTTTATATGTGGTGCTTATATGCCGATTTCAAATTTTGGTTCAGGTCTTCAGAAGGCACTGTCTTATCTTCCGAGTACATATGCCACTTCATTGATTAAGAATCATATGCTTCACGGAGTATTCAGAGAGATGGAGAGAAAACATTATTCTGGTGAAATGGTTGATGTAATAAAAAGAACTCTTGATTGCAATCCGGTATTTCATGGAAATGTGGTAAGTGTAAATCAGATGATCGGTATTATGATGGGAAGTATAGCTGTATTTGGAATTATTTATTATATTGTTACCTTGCTGTCAAAGGGGGAAGGCGGACGATAACTGTTATAAGAACTCCGATTTGGTTGCATTACAGTGGATTCATGGAAATAGTGTCACAGGACAGGTAACCATAATAAAAGTAACCAAACGGTAACTTTGTAACAGATTCAAATTAGGAGATAGATATGGAAAGTAAAGAAAAGAACACAAAGGAAAAAATATTGGAAGAAGCCCTGAAGTTATTTGCACAGAGTGGATATATGGGAACATCCATGAATGATATTGCTTCAAAACTTGGAGTGACTAAGGCTGCATTGTATAAGCATTATAAAAGCAAGCAGGAGATATTAGACAGTATTATTGAAAAATGAAGGAATTGGATATTGAGAGAGCAAGCAGTATGAAATGCCGGAGGGTGATCTGGAAAAGGTTACAGCTGAGTATAAAGAAATGGCATTTGACAAGATCAAGCAGTTCACAAAGGTGCAGTTTCTTCATTGGACAGAGGAAGAGTTTTCAAGCTGTTTTCGTAAGATGTTGACATTGGAACAGTACAGGGAACCACAGATGGCACAGCTATATCAGAATTATCTTGCAAGCGGACCATTAACATATATGGAAGCTTTGTTTTCAGGAATGCTAGGCGACGCAGGAAAAGCCAGACAGCACTTGATTTTTATGGACCTATTTTTTTGCTTTACAGCATATATGATGGAGCAGAAGACAAGAGCCATGTGATAAAACTACTGGAAGAGCATATGGATCATTTCTTACAGGAAATGCAGATAAGTTGAAGGATAAAGCAATAAGACAAGATTGTCAGATAAGGATAAAGCGAGTATACCGATTATTGCAATGACAGCAAATGCATTTGAAGAAGATAAGAGAGATGCTATTGCAGCCGGAATGAATGGACATATAGCAAAGCCAATCCAGGTTGATAAACTGTTGTCGATATTATCAGAAGTAATAAGGAAACAGTCGCTATATCGGCTAAAAAATGGTACTATGGGTAAAACTGATGATGTTTTTGCCGATAATGTGATATACTAGTTAGTAGATTAGTATGTTTTGAATTTGGGTTATGGTTTGTGATGGAGAATTGTAGATGAAATACCTTTTAGTTGCTGAAATAGCAAATCACTTCCGTTGCATAGACATGATTATTGATGATGCAAAGGCAGCTTTGACGGAGAAGTTCATCAAAGAACTTCACTTGGTTTTGAAGAATGGCACCAGCGATTCCAGAAAAGATTGGTTTGCTGTTGGTGATTATAAGAAACTTCCGAATGAAGTTGGCGGCAGGGATACAGCCCTTCCGGAAAAAGTTGCCGATAAAATGAAAGCCTTGCTGACGGAATACAGCACCAAAGAAGAAAAGACCTTTGAGGATATTCTGGACTTCCATGTGAAGTTTGA
>UMIG01024289.1_pt1 | contig 18636 bp, 15 predicted proteins | sample 1965761 | NCBI WGS metagenome assembly UMIG01 (sample SAMEA4836122, study PRJEB28245) | human gut metagenome | biome: gut microbiome; material: fecal sample | place: Denmark | collected 2008 | reverse complement strand
TTCACTCCATTTGCATGTTCCGCATATTTCTTTTCGCTTCCCCGGAAGTAAGATTTGTTCTGATACCAGCTTAGAAAAAGTATCCCAAGTCAAAACTACACCTTCTTCCAGACCGCAAAACGAAAGTACTTTCTGATCATATGCCCGAACAAGATCCGGCGTATTACAGCTTCCATTTTCTAAATTGGGGCATTTCTCGCAGATAACATCTGCGCACGTAACAATTTGCAAAGAAGGATTCTCTTGCATCTGTTCTAAAATCTTTCCCATATGCGCCACAAACAAATCACTATATCCTTCTCCTTGAAAAAATGCAAGGCATATTCCATGATGTGCCCGCAATAAAATCGGTTGCTTTTCCATAATCTCTCACTTTTTCAACTTAAAACTCAAACACTGCAACACCATATGGCGGTAAATCATAAGCAAATGAAAATGGTCTTCCGTCACATTCTTTTTTCACACTCTTATAAATCTCAGGACGTACTTTTCCCTCTCCACCATATTTCTTTTCATCACTGTCCAAAATCAACTTATACTGCTTTCTCCTCGGAACGCCAACACGATATTCCGTTCTTTCCATCGGAGTAAAATTACATACAAACAAAAGATTCTTCTTGCCGTCTTTAGAATGTCTGATAAAGCTGTAGATACTTCTCTCCGCATCATCTGCATTCACCCATTCAAATCCTCCCGGTGAACAGTCTAATTCATACATCGCCTTATTCTTTTTATACAAATGAAGCAAATCTTTTGTAAATTCCTGCAACTGTCTATGCCAGTCTTCTGCAAGAAGAAACCAGTCTAATTCACGCGCTTCACTCCATTCCTGAAGCTGAGCAAAATCCTGTCCCATAAACAACAGTTTTTTACCAACATGTCCCATCATAAACGCATATCCGACTTTCAGGTTGGCAAATTTATCAAATCCAAGCCCAGGCATCTTATTTAGCATAGAGCACTTCAGATGCACCACTTCATCATGCGACAATACAAGAACATATTTTTCGCTATACGCATAACTCATGGCAAATGTCATCTGATTGTGGCACCCTTTTCTAAAATAAGGATCCAGTTTCATATACTCTGTAAAATCATGCATCCACCCCATGTTCCATTTTAAACTAAATCCAAGTCCATCATATTCTGCTGGCGCTGTTACTTTTGGCCAAGCTGTAGATTCCTCCGCAATCATGACAACTCCCGGATTTCTTCCAAGAACCACTGAATTCAAATGTTTAAAAAATTCGATTGCTTCAAGATTTTCATTGCTGCCGTATTTATTTGGAACCCACTGACCTTTTTCTTTTCCATAGTCCAAGTACAGCATAGATGCAACTGCATCTACTCGCAAGCCATCTACATGATAATGCTCTATCCAAAACAGCGCATTTGCAATCAGGAAATTTTGAACTTCTGACTTTCCATAGTCAAAAACCTTTGTTCCCCAATCAGGATGTTCTCCCTTTCTCGGATCTGCATACTCAAAGGTCGGTGTTCCATCAAAATCAGCCAGTCCATGTGCATCTTTCGGAAAATGCGCCGGCACCCAGTCAAGAATTACTCCAATCTTATTCTTATGGAAATAATCAATCATATACGCAAAATCTTCCGGTGTCCCGTATCTTGAAGTCGGGGCATAATATCCTGTCACCTGATATCCCCAAGATCCGTCAAAAGGATACTCAGCAATACCCATCAGCTCAATATGTGTATATCCCATCTCTTTGATATACTCTGTAGCTGCTTTGGCAAACTCTCTATATGTATAGAATCCGTCATCCTCTCTGCCCGGATGCCGCTTCCATGAACCGATATGCGCCTCGTAAATTGACATCGGCTCTTTATGATGATCCCAAGTTAATCTCCGCTCCATCCACTTGCTGTCTGTCCATCTAAGAGCACTGATATCCGTCACTTTTGATGCATTCCCCGGTCTGAGTTCTGCATAATTGGCAAATGGGTCCGCTTTATAAATATGATCCCCTTTGTATGTTTGAATACAATACTTATACAGCGCTCCCTCCTGCACATCAGGAACAAAACATGTATAAATACCAAGTGGCTCTTCCCTCTTCATCGGGTTCTTGTCGGCATCCCAATCATTAAATTCGCCAACTACCGAGACTTTCTCCGCATGTGGCGCCCATACTGCAAAATAAACACCCTGTTTTTCACCATCATTTACAATGTGAGCTCCTAGTTTTTTATAAATCTCATAATGAGTTCCCTGACCAAACAAATAATGGTCTAATTCTCCGATTTCGTATGCTTTTGTCTTATTTTTTTCCGCCATACTTTCACCTTCCCAGTTTATTTGGTATATATGTCTATTATACTTTAGCCACACATAAAAAGAAAGAGTTTTGTCACCAAAACTCTTTCTTCTTATTATCTAAAATCCTGTTCCTGCAAAACAATTCTTGAAGACTCGTTTTTCTTCTTACCAAATAATTTCTTTAGGAAACGTTTAAATGTCATTTTCTGAGAATGTGCAATCGCATCATCCATGATTTCTTTTACATCCGCAACTGTAACAATGCTCTCTTCTCTTTGCATAAGATCAATCCTGCTATATAATGCCAAAATTCCCATCTCATCAATCTTATATCCATTTTCTTTTGCATAAGTCTGAGCGAATGTTACCAGCTCATCATTAATAAATACCGGCAGTTCCAATCTGGACGTAAATTTTTTCTTAAAGTCCGGATATAATGCCAACATCTTATCAAGTGGTCTGCGCTCTTCCTCTAAAACTACAAGTAATTCTCCAGTCTGTTCTTCCATAAGATCATTCAGCTCTAAAACTGTCTTTTTATTCAGTTTCGATGCACGCTCAATGATAATCGCTCCACCATGCAGTTTCTCAATAATATGTGAAACATCTTTCTTATTCAATGATTCCGCTGTGACAATTCCAACTTTACCTTGTTTCAGCTTTCTGTTCTTTTGAATTGCCTTCACAATGTCTACCGCCAAAACTGTCTTTCCAGAGCCTTTCCGCCCTACAACAAGCAAGTTGGCTGTTCGAGATGTTCCATATCTCGTTCTGCATCTCTTGTCGTTCTCCAATACATCTACAATCTGCTCACTCATGCCGTGAACAGGAACAAAATAAGAGAATAATTTTTTCTGTTCTTCTGTCAGACCCGCTTTAATTCCAATCTCACTTTGTGCTTCCAGATCATAGCGTCCCTGCACGATAAAAGCAGTATCAAATGGTGAAGACGGCTCCGGACGTCTCTGTTCTTCTTTTTCCAAAGGCTCCTCTACTACTGTGCCATTCATCAAAGCTTTGGCAGAAATTGCAATCGCTTGTGTGTCTCCAAGCTTAATTCCTTCTGATTCCTCAATCTCTTCGATTTCTTCAATCTCTTCAAAATCTTCTGATTCTACTTCTTCAAAAGCTTCCTCGTCAAAACTTTCTTCATCAAACGGATCTTCCTCTACTTCTTCTGGTTCTGCTTTCTCTTCTTCCTGAACTGATTCTTCTGCCAGTTCCTCGATTGGTTCCTCTTCCTTCGTTTCCACTGTTTCGACTGTTTCTTCCTCCATTGTTTCCAATGGTTCAACAGTTTCTTCCTCCGGCGCTTCCACTTTCTCGCGCCTTGCCTTATTCTGCTTAATCTCAGCCGCTTCAGCTTCCAGTTCTTCCATTAACTGTCTGATATCATCTGGAAGAATACTTTCTTCTTCCACTTTTTGAGATTCCAGTTTCTCTTTGTCCCGTCTTGCTCTTTCTTGTTCTTCTTGAATTAATTGAGCATTTTCTTTTTGTTTCTCTTCCCAATTCTGTAGAATCTCTTCCACACTCATTTTAGAACTTTGAGAAAAAATTTCTTTGCTCACATCTTCATCTTCTGTTTCATCCAGCACTTGTGGCTCCTCGCTTGCTTCCGCCTCTTCCTCTGCTGGTACTTCCTCGATAATGTCTGTCTCTTCCTCTGCTGGGGCTTCCTCGATAGTCTCTGCCTCTTCCTCTGCTGGAGCTTCTTCGATAATCTCTGTCTCTTCCTCTGCTGGAGTTTCTTCGATAGTCTCTGCCTCTTCCTCTGCTGGAGCTTCCTCGATAGTCTCTGCCTCTTCCTCTGCTGGAGCCTCCTCGATAGTCTCTGCCTCTTCCTCAACTGACTCTTCTTCTGCTACCGGTGTCTCTTCTATTTTTTCTGCTTCTTCTGCAGAAACTGCTTCCACTTTCGTTGTATTCTCTAGTGAAATCGCTGCATTCACTTCATCAACTTTCATTTCCACAGTCGGTTCTTCCACATTTTCAACTTTCTCTTCTTTCTTTTCGGCAACTGGCTCCACCTTTTTTACTGGTTTCTTTTCATCATTTCTATGATTATATTTCTCCTGCTGCAAAGGTGTCAAAGGTTTATATTTCATCTTTAATTCCATAGCCTGATATACATACTTTCCTTCACTGAACCATAGAATTAAATCATCACATTCTTCCAGGCATTCCGCCACCATACCCGCTTCGTGGTACAATTTCGCCAATTCATATGCCCATTTTTCCACATACTCGGCTTTTTTAAACTCTTCCAACGCTTCAATCTGCTGTGATAACGGTGCATTTTGGCTTTTCAAAATCTTATATCTCAAAATATATTGATTCGGATCTTTTGGAGCCATGGCAATAAACTCTTCATAACAGTCTGTTGCCTCTCTTACATCGTTCAATTTTAATGCCAGTGTTCCAAGACGATATACAATCTTTCTGCTTCCCGGAGCTCTGTCATATGCTATAAATAAAATCTCCCTACTCTTCTCATATTCTCCATTATACTCATAAATCTCACTTGCTGTACAAAGCATCGCTGCATTCTTAGCCTTACGCCAATCGATACTGTCTGCTATCTCCATCGCTTTTTTATATGATTTTTGTTCCATATACTCAAGCATCTGCTCTGTTCTTACTCGATATTCGTATTTATCCAAAGTATTCACCCCTATTATTATTTCTATGACCTTTCTATCTAGTCGAATTTTAGCTTTCTATATTCTGTTTTATTTTATCACAGGAGATAACCAATGTCAAAAAGATGTAACAAAAACGTAATAAAAATAAGGTTATCTTAAACTTCTATAAGATAACCTTATTCTGTATTTTATTGTTATTTTTTTATTTATTATTTCGGAGGAATATATCAATTATAAAACCTGTTGCCTTTTTTCACTTTATATGCAATTTATAACTCAAAGTTTCGATTATTCTTATTCTCTAATCCTAATCTGGTTTTCTGATGTTTCTTTACACATCTTATAACTGCTTTGAAGCTATGTGGTATTCCTCTTTTCAATATGTCTGCAAATATTTAATCTTCTGCTCCAGATGTTCTACTCTCCGAATAAATTCTTCTACTTGCTCTCTTTCTCTGGATTATACTCTATGGTAAAGGCTTTCATCACAGGTTCTTACATTTGCCATACCACCAACATATTGAATTGTAAATTCCGAACTATCCATTGGACTAAGCCTCCTTCTTTCTCCTATTTTCAGAAAATCTGTTTCTTTCAAGCTTTCTTACTTAAAAATCCTAATTCCCATTTCAGATTCTCTTTTCACCCCTCTTTTTATTTCCTTTCTCGTCAGATATAAAACGGATTTCAAAATTCTTTCTTACTTGAGAATATTAAATTTTACTTTCAGAAATTCTTCTTTTAGAAACCTTTTTGTTTTCTGAATCTCTTTTGTTTTGTTGAGTTTATAATAACACCACAGTCTTTATTTGTCAATACTATTTTTCTAAAATATTTATATTTTTTCATTTTTGCATATTCAATATTTAATTGTCTGAATATTTTATATTTTCAAGAAAATATACACTCATAAACCAAGCTTTTCAAACACATCCTGTCTCCTGCGTACCTTCGAAAAATCTGTTTTTTGTTCTGCCAATACCTTCCCTGCTCTCCCTTTTCTTTTGAAACAGGTTCTGAAAATTCTTTGTATCCACGCAACCGGAAGGAATATCGGATACTTTTCTAAATATTTATACTGCAATTTAATCGTTTCATACGGAAGAAAAATCGCGGTAAGCCATACCTTTACCTGTCCTATCCACACTTTTCTATCGGAAGACGCCACATTTTGAATCCAATAGTTTTCCATAGTCCCATAAATTCCGCTATCAACCATCAATTCTGTCAGCTGGTCATAGAACGCATCGCTTTGCCCTTTTTCAAACCAAATATTCGCAAGTTTCTCCATATGATGTAAAAACGCTTTCAGACCTACTTTAGCAAGTTCCGTTTCAACATAATCCCAATCCATCTGATCTTTCATTTTCTTCTCAAACTGCCAAATATCAACAATGGAGCGAATTCCACTTCCGCCATTTTGAAAATGTTTGGCCATATGAACAATCACATAGACATAAAAATCCTCCCAGCTGTATTGCTGTATATATTTTTTCCCTTTCTCTGGTTTTGCTTTCTCCCAAGGATTTTTATAATACGAAGCAAACTGGCTGTTCTGTCCCACCAGACAATAGTGCATCTCAATATTCATAAACGGCTTTCGGAAATACACATGATGGTGATCGTCCCGATGATCACAATAATATCCAAGTTGCTGCAGAATCTCTTCTACTTCCTTTTCCTGCTCCAGTCGAAACAAAAGATCAAGATCCGCCATCATTCGAAGATCTGTCTTTGGATAACATTGCTTTAAAAAAATTCCTTTCAAGGGAATACAATAAATACCATTCGCCTCAAAAGCCTGCAAAAGCTCCTCTAAAGAAAAATGTTGTACCGTATCTCTTGCAGTTTCCATCTGCCATGCCTGCTCATACTTTTTTCGAACCTCCTGAGGAATTTGTTCCTTTCCCGAAATCTTATCTATTCCATGAGCCACAACCGCCTCAATCTTGTGAAATTTACAAATTCGATATAGCTTTTCCCAGTCCACGCCCTCATGTATCGTTGGCACTTCCCCTCCGGCAAGACTATATCGTATAATTTCAAACAGGTATCTGCACGCTTCTGCTCTACTCATAATCCACCTCTTTAAACTTTCTATTCTCAATCCGCACTGCCCGATCACAGCACTGTACTCCAGCCGCAGTGTGAGAAATACAAATAATTGTCTTTGTATTCATCTTTTTCAAATTCTGCAGTACATTCCATTCTGTCTCTTTATCCAAAGATGCAGTGCACTCATCCAGCAAAAGAATTGGGGCATCATCCAAAATCGCACGTGCTATCGCAATCCGTTGAATCTGTCCCATAGAAAGACCTTCTCCACGCTCCGATAAAACAGTATCCAGTCCATTTGGCAATGTTTCAATATAATCCCATATGCAAGCTGCCCTTGCAGCTCTTTGAATTTCTTCATCCGTCACTTTCGGATTACAGAATGTAATATTTTCCCGTATTGTTCCTGACATAATCATATTCCCTTGCGGAACATAAGAGAATACAGTTCGCGTTCCCGCATCAATCTCCACTTTGCCACATTCAGTTTCAAAATACAACTTACCACTGTCGCAAGGCATCAGATGCAAAAGCAGCTTCATAAGCGTGCTTTTTCCAATCCCCGACTCGCCTACGATTGCAATCAAATCTCCTTTCTGCACACGCAGAGACGTATTTTCGAGAACAGGTTCACCACCCGCATATGAAAAAGTAACTTTCTCTGCCACAATCGCATGAAACTCCTTATAGAACTTTTGGGCATCCAAAATTTTCGACTCCGCCTGCTCATCCGCCATCGCTTCCAACTCCATAAGTCGTTCTGCTGAAGCCTGCATACTGTAATATTGAGGTATTAAGCCGGAAACGTTTCGAAATGGTGCTTTGATCTGTTGAATAATCTGTAAAAACGCAGTCAACGTACCAAATGTCATGGTTCCAACAGAGATTTGTAATGCTCCCCACGCAAGCGCTGCATAATACCCTGCTGTGAACAACACATATACCATCGTATTTGCCAGATTACTGATTGTATTTCTTTTAATCCGCACTTTATAATTATCCTTTTGAAATTCATCCAATTTACCACCAACAGCATGCTCATTCACAAAAGATTTAATAACAATCAAGTTCTCCAAACACTCCTGCATATAGGAACGCACAATGCCATTCGTCCTTTGCACTTCTTTATGCAAATACTTGAAATGTCTGCTGTAAATTCTGCTGAATACACAGACAAGCCCGCCAATCAAAAGCACCAATCCTGTAAAACGCGCATCAATAGAAAACAAAACAAATAAGCCCGCCGCAATTTTCGTCAGCATAGAAATAGCTTGCGGAATCAATGACACAACTCCACCGACCACAATATCTACATCACTTGTCAATCGATTAAGTATCTCCCCGGAATGGATTTTACTGACTTCCTGATATTGTTTTTTCAAAATCATAGAAAAAACACCTTGTTTGATACGCATCTCAATTTTAGTAGTGACACGAATTCTCAGATTACTGCTTGCAATGTTCAGAACTGCCTGCAATAAAATCAGCATAACAAGAAAAAGCACTTGAAGCCACACACTTCCTTCTCTGCTTCCGGTTGCAATATCAAGAAGGCAGCTTGACACCAGCGCAAGCAAAATGAAACTTCCCGCAATCAGTCCGCTAAATACTGCCAACAAAAGAATCCATCCTAACGAACTCCTACTATAACTATATATCCATTGAAGAGAGGATATTTTTTTCTTTTCCATCTTTATTCTTCCAAAACTCCCGCTTCTCTTAATTTAGCCAAAAAGGTATCCAAACTTTTCTTTGCCTGTTCGTATTCAATTTCATACATTTCCATCATGGACTGCAGCATTTTCCCCTCATCAGTCTCCTCTTTCAAGAGATCCCATAACTCTCCGCCCGTCTCATTCAAATTAATCATTCCATGAAATGCTTTCGCAGCCTCTCCAACCGGCACAACAACTGCACGATCTCCAACTTGACGTTTTAAAAATCCTTCTTTTGCTCTCATCTTTTTGTCCTCCAATCTCTTTTTTCTATTATGATGCTATTTCTGCAAAATAGCAAGCGCAACCCCTTATTATGCATTTTTCAAAGCTTCATATGCTACCTCTACTGCTTCAAAAGAAATATTACATTTCAATACAAAAAATGGGAGTTCCCGAACCATACGATCTACAAGTTCCATGAAACGCATCAATGTTTCCGGGTTTTGAGGCAAAAACAATTGATGGAACAAACGATCCACAACTTCTTTATCATCAATATTCCTGATTTCATTTTTCTCACCACGCTCTATAAAGCAGATAGATTGAATTGGCGCACATTTGGGCGCTCCAAATTTCTCTTTTCCCATCCACGGCGTTCCGTATGCATACCAGTTCCCGTTTTTATATCTGATGATCGGTTTATCCCCGTTGATGTAACTTGCTCTTCCTTCAAAATATTCCAGCCAAAGTTTCGTATGTGTCGTCTTCCCCACACCGCTTTTTGCTGTAAACACATAAGCTTTCCCATCCAGTTCTATCACGGCCCCATGCATAACAAACGCCGAAAATGCAATCAGTTTTTTGGCAATCGAACGATAAATGCACACACTTTCACACATTCCTCTTGTAACTCCATCCGACAAAAATTCTTTATATTCCGTTTCTATTTCCTCGTCTGAAACCTCTACTTCCAGATCTGCCGCCCGCCTGCTTTTATCTGCCCACGCTTCACACTGCCGCTCAATATATGAATATTTGTAATTGATCTTAATACTCAAATCTGCCACTCTTATCTGTAAACTTTTCTTTTCCATATTCCTCTTATATCCCTTGATTTCCTATGATATTTTTTATCCGATATTAAATTCTTCCAATAATTTTTTCCGGTAATTTTCATCAATTGTTGCTTTCATAATCTCCTCTTGTCTTCCAAGTTGTATTAATTTAGCATATAGAGCGTTGATTCCTTCTATTTCCTGTACTCTCTTCTCTACTTCTTCCTGTACTCTCTTCTCCACTTCCGCCTGCACTTTTTCTTCTACTCTTGCCTGTACTCTCTTCTCCACTTCCGCCTGTACTTTTTCTTCTACTCTTGCCTGTACCCTCTTCTCCACTTCTGTCTGCACTTTTTCCTCAATTCTCTGCTCCAACTTGTCCCCCATAATTTCCATCAATGCATCACATACCATACTATCATCCTCCATAAATTTCTCTTCATTTGCTCGCACGATAATATTCATCGCCGACTGATACCATGTATTCTCGCTGTGTTTTCTGTAATCCTTCACCAAAAATCTTCCAGCATCTCTTGACTTTCTAATTTGTTTGTCAAACCACGCAGCCAAAGATTTTCTTTCGGTGATAATTGGCTTCCGACCACAATTTGAATCGGAATAAAATCACCGCGCACATAATAAATTCCATCTTCCTGCTTCTCCACCTGATATCTTCTCACTTCTCGCAAATGCTTGATCAATTTTCTTGGATATCCTAACCCAAATAATGTGATTGTCACTTCACTGATTGGTATCTCGTCAGTTGTACCGGTGTCCGACTTATAAAAACACGCATATCCGTATATCTTATAAAAGGTATCTATACTGATATAATCTGTCGGACTTTTATATTCCACCAGATTGTACTTTTGAAAAATACGTCCGATATTTTTCTGAACCTTATGTTTCTGCTCGTTTTTAATTACAAGCACATCAATCGACATTGGTTTTGTCGAAAGCTGATGCTCATCCTCAAAGATCAGATATTTTGCTTCCTCCTGCAGTTCAATCTGAGCCGTCGCATAAAACGCAGGATGCCATTGCAGATACTCCTCTTTCTGCGTCTTTTCTTTTGTCTTACTCATATAAAACCTCCTCTTATGAAATTGTTCAGGAGATTTCCTTCTTCGAAAACTCCTGCTTGTAAATTTGTAATTTGAAAGCATGAATTTTCTGAAAGGACGGATTTTTTAATCCGCTATATGAAATGTATTAGATGCCGGCCAAAACCGGCTAGATAAATAGAAAATAGAATGCTTTTTTTTCATCATAACATTGAATTCTTTGACTTGCAATGAGTTTTTAGTTTCTTTTTAATTCTTGAAAACAAGTTCTTCATCCGCAGTACAACCACTCGCACCCAAAAGAAATCACACCATAGATGCACATATAATCGGTACTTTGGGTCTCTCACTGAAATATGTTTCTCACCGCGGTAAAATTCTGTGACAACACCTAATATCCATTCCTGTGGCACCGGATATTCTTTCCACCAACGATTGTCTCCGCAAATTACATATCCATCTTTTTTCACATGTAAAATACGATGCAACACGTATTTCCCATCCGGTCTCCTATAAAGCGGAAGATCATATCTCTTCAACTTCCCCGAAACCGGCTTAATAATAACCGTGTCTTTTCGATTCCGTAACATCGGCTCCATACTGTCTCCCACCGTAGTGGAAACACAAGTCTTCCCTTCTCTCAATTCCTGTTCTAAAGTTGTATCTCGCATATCTTCCCCCATAGTACAACGATTACTCAAAAATATCCCTACTGAATTTTTAATACAATTTATATGTATTCTTTCAGTAAGGATATTTTTATAATGTTAAACTTTCACACAGTCAATTATGATTGGTCTGGTGGAAAACCCCCTCCTTCATCCGTGCCCCCATCAATAATATCTTCCGAATCGCCACTAGTTGTGATAATGTCTTCCATTCCAAATTTGATAACTTCCAACTCTGGTTCTAAAAATTCTTTTTTCATCGCTAACTCTCCTTTTTTATTTAATTGTATATGATGCCAAATCACTATATACCGTATGTGTTTCTCCATCTTTGTCTTGATATGTTACATATCCTCTTGCATACCATGTATTAGGACTTGAAGTTTTAAGGTACTTTGTATAATTTGCCAAGAATGAATTGGTCTCTGCACCATATTTCTTTAATCTTGTTGTTTCTGTTGTATCTAATGTTAATTCTGAACCAGCTGCTGAAATCTTATCATATCCAATTTGATCTGTTGCAACAACTCCAACTTTTAAAACCTTATATCCTTGATCTGTTGGAACTGAATGTTTTGATACAAATTTTACTTTACCATTTTCATATGAAACATTACACAATACGTTTACTGTTTTTTCCACAGTTTCAGATTCTTCAATATAGACTGCTTCTACTATCGTATCACCATAAACTATAAATGTATATGATTCTTTATAAGAAATTGGTGTTCCATTTACTGTCCAATGTGAGAACTTCTGACCTTCCGGCGCTGGTTTTGCAACTACTGTCACTTGATCTCCCGTCTCACAGTATTTTGTTTCTGTTGTTCCGTTGTTATTGATTGTAATAACAAACTTAGCTTGCAATCCTTCAATTACTGCCTTTAACTGAGCTACTGCCTCATCTACTTCTCCCTGCCCTGCAGTTAAGCCCTCTTTAATTCCTTTAGCAGCCTCCAAAGCAGTCTCTAATTCCTTTCTGGAAGTTTCCGTATATTTTTCGCTGTAATCTACTTCTGCCATCTTAGCTTCCGCTTCTACAATTGCCTTATTCAATTCTACATCATTTCTTGTTACTGTCACTACACAAGTTGCTTTAATATCATGATCGGCGGCAGATTGTGCTGTAATTTTTGCAGTTCCCACTTTCTTAGCTTCTACACTTCCATTTTCATCTACAGTAACAACATCTGTATCCGAACTCCACACAACTTCTTGATCTGTAGCAGTTTCTGGTGTAACTGTTGCAACCAATGTATCTGACTGACCAACCTGCAATGAAAGCTCTGTTTTATCTAATTCTACGTTTTCAACTGCCACATAAGGTGTCAGTCCTTTGATTGCTTCCTCCAATGCTGTGATTTTTGTTTCAATATCTTGCATATCCGGAATCTCTGCGTTAACCGCCTCTGTCAACTGAGTTCTCGCCTTTTTTACAGCTTCTTTCGAATCTTCTGTATATGTACCGTTTTCTTCAACAGTGGCTACTTCTTCCAAATATTGTACCGCATAATCTTTTGCAGTCACTTCTTCAACCATTGGTAAGAAATTTTGTACCCATGCATTTTTTCTAGTTGCTCCAATACGAATCAAATCTCCAGCTTCAACTTTTGCAATCTTACTTTCGAATGTCTGTCCATTACCTAAAGTTTCTTGTAGTAAGATTTCCCCATCTCCTGTTTCACCAGATTTAGCATGTCCAATTACAAAGTCTAATTTAGAACCACCTGTGTTTACCATATTTTGTTCTAAAGTAGCCTTGTAATATCCATTGCGGTACGCTTTCCATGAAAATGCTAACGCTTCTTGCGATGAATTTGAGAATGTTGATGTAATCTCATTTTTTGCAAGTTTTGCCCAATGATATTTTGAATCCTGACTTCCATTATTCATCCATGCACTACCTTTAAATGCATTTTCCGGCAAATCTGACCACACACCATTTTCCTTAATCTGATAATGCCATCTGTCATCTTCCGTCTGTTGTGCAAGCGTTCCCTTTTGCGTCTCGTAATCCCAATATTCACTTTGTTTATTCGTATCGTATGCCACACTCGCTTCTGGGTCTTCCTCATATACACGAATACGTTTTGCTGCCACATTGTTTGCACTACCATTAATATAAACAGAATATGCTACTAGACGAATATGAGTAGCCTGTTGTGGTTGATCTAAAACGATTTGCTGCACATCCGTTGTATTTGCTAAATTTCCTTCTTTGACAGTTGTAAAGTCATCGTCTGTTGGATTTTCTGTATTGGCAATCTGCAAAGCATATTTATTAATAATGCCATGTCTATTGCTTCTAGATTGATATGTGACTTTTGTAATTTTTTTGCTTTCTCCAAATCCTGTCTGAATCCAAATTGGATTTTGATCACTTGGACTTCCACTCGCTACTTCTCCTTCTTGAGGAGTATTTTGATATCTTGAATGCCACCAATGATCTAAATCATCAAATGCCCATGATGCTCCTCCATCATTAACATATCCTGCAGGTATTTGTTCTGAATTGGCCTTCGCATTTTCTGCGAGAATTGCGGAATCAATTTCTTTCATCCCATTCACTGTGACAATAGAATCGTTCCCTCTCTCTTCTGTCTCCGCTTTTGACACATTCATCTGTATATTCTGTGCCAGTTCTGCTGCCGCATCTGTTGACATTACATTCACAGGAAGGTTCATTCCTGTTACCGTCATTGCACCTGCACAAAGAAGAGCAAGCGCTTGTTTCATTTTCTTTGATTTCATAACGTTCTCCTTCTCCTTTTACTAACTTAGAAAATATCTGTATTCACACTGCATAGATAACCCATACTTCTTTTTCTATGCCTGAATGACCTATCTACTTTCCAAGCCACCTCTTTTTCAAGATTTTAAATACGCACTATTTTTAGTAATTTTCTCCATGTCTAACGTATCAAACACTTAAATATTAAACCTTTTTAATAACCATGTCAAGTGTTGCAATCACAGTTTTTATCACTTTTCACCCATAAAATTAAATTTATCGATATTTTTTGCGCGTTTCGTACAATATTTTCTTGTTACTCAACAAAAAAGACACTTTCTTGTTATGAATTTAACAAAAAAATGTCTTTTTATGCATTCTACAATATAAGATCGTCTACTTTTTCAAAGTCCGCAAGCCGATAAGACTCTATTTGGTTTCCGTCAATCAGATAAAATGTGTCTTGAAGATAAACTCCTCGAACATGCCATGCATATTTTCCTGTCGTTTCCTGCATTTTACAGGTGAACCCATGTACCCGGTCATATCCGTATATATGATATGTCTCCCTTTCCCCATATGTGAAGAATCCAATTAGATTTTTCTCCGCATCTGCCAGCACGGATTTATAATCTTCGAATGCAGTACTGTAATAACTATCTTTTAAAACAATCTTGTCAATCTCTTTGATGATGTTGTATAAATAAAGTTGACACCCTATTCTCAAGGATTTTGATATATAATCAAAAGAGAATAAGGAGTGAAATATTATGTCAACAAAACGCACACAAAAATCTTATGACAGCGAATTTAAAGCACAGGCTGTAAAACTTGCCCAGGAAATAGGTGGGCATAAAGCAGCGAAAGAATTGGGTGTTCCTGATGGAACTATTTATTGTTGGATAAAAGCCTTCAAAGAAGGACGTCTCAGTGCAAATGAGGCAGTTCATACACCTAAGACAGCATTATCCCTCAACGATGAACTTATCGAGCTTAGAAAACGTGTCAAAGAATTGGATAAAGAAAATCGTCGGCTAAGAGAAGAAAACGAATTTCTCGAAGAAGCTAGTGCTTTTTTCGCAGCCAGCCGTCGGAAGTCTGCAAAAAACAGAGACTAATGTTTATTGCAATCAAAACGGATGACGGCAGGATTAAGGGCAAAATTTCTTTCTATTGTAAGGCACTCAAAGTTTCCAGACAGGCATTCAATAATTATCTGAAAACAAAGGATGCTCCATGGAAATATCAGTCGCTGGCAGATGCTATGCTGGATATCAGTCGCGAAGATGAATGCAATGATACCTATGGAAGAACCCGTATGTATCAGGCATTACAGCTTAAACAGCCCGATGGAGTTCCTATTCCAAGTGAGAGAACTGTTTATCGGGTCATGGAAGAAATTGGTCTTACTCATAAACCAAAACGCAAGCCAAACGGGATTACCAAAGCAGACAAAGAGGCTCGCAAATCCGATGACTTAATAAAACGCAACTTTACAGCAGAAAAACCGCTTGAAAAATGCGTAACCGATATGACGGAAATAAAAGCTTCTGATGGAAAACTCTATATTTCTGCCATCTTTGACTGTTATGATCTGGCAGTATTGGGTTTGGCTATGGATACAAATATGAAAGCAAGCTTGTGCGAACAGACTTTGGATAATGCTGTTAAAGCATATCCAATGCTTTGTGGTGCAATCCTTCACAGTGACAGGGGCACACAGTATACAAGCGAATTATACCGTAAAGCAATCAATAAATATGGCATTCGCCAAAGCATGAACAGTGCAGGAGGCAGATGCCATGATAATGCCAGATTCGAAAGCATGTGGGCAAGATTTAAAGAGGAATTACTCTATGGACGCTACGACACCACTGCAATGACAGTAGAACAGTTAAAAACTCTTATCTGGAGATACTTCATCAGTTATTGGAACAACCGGAGAATCTGTTCTGCTAATGGTGGATTACCTCCTATGATTAAGAGACAGAAGTACTATGATTCACTGCAGGAGGCAGCATAGATCGAACATCCTTGAGAAAAAAGTGTAAAGTAATATTGACAATATCACAAAGAGAGAGCGTGCTGCTCTCTCCCGTTACAAAATACTATTCAATTTTGTCATCGTTCTTGGCAATGCATCTTTCGCATTCTTCCAAGGCTCATCTTTAAATCGATAATCAAATTTATCGATAAACCAACTTAAGTCTTCATGTACACGTTTCATATTTTCCAGATACATTCGGTTCAATTCCGCTATAAAAGACTCTAGCATCTCTCCTCGCAGTCGTTCCGGCGCCATCTCATACAACATTCCATAATGCTTCGTACAAAATCCTTTTGATGATCGAAACAATTTGCGAAACTCTTCTTCTCTCTTGTAAAGGTAGAAAATTGTTCCTAAATAATTTTGAAATGTGCTTTCAATCTTATCACATACAAAGCAGGAATGTTCCAACCCTTTCACATAACTCAAAAGTTCGGAAGGCTCTGACTTTCTCTTAAAAAGAGAAGCTGCCTTTACAGATTCATTTTGTTTTGCTTCTATCTCTTTCATAGATTTTTCCATATGTGTCTTTAACATCAGAGCAAGTCCGAGGCGGTCTGGCATTTCTTTCAACATTGCAACATGTTTCGCACAAAATCCTACCTTGTCACTTTCCAGTCTGCAGTCATCTGTCATATATGTGGAAGGACGAAGTGTATATTCTAACGCTTCCTGCTCCAGTTTTTTATATATGTTACAAAGAGGACATTCACAGTCCTCTTTGAACGCATCATTTACAGGTATCGTATATAATTTTTCTTTCACGCTTATCCTCTATAATAGTTGATCAGACATCCTTTTAAAATGATCTCTCTCTCGTTATCTGTCAGATCGCCTAACTTCAACGTAATCTCTTTTAATTCTTCTCCGACTACATATGCTTTCACAGCATCCGTCTTATCTTCCACTGCTTTTCTCACATCCGGCACGAAGATATAGTCCCCGTTTTTGAAACTTAACTCTGTATCTTTTTCTTCTGTGATAAACGGGAGCATACCCCAGTTGATCAAGTTCGAGCGATAACGTTTTGTCGCATATTCATTTGCGATATTTGCCCATCCTCCAAGTACTTTCTGGCAGGACGCTGCCTGTTCACGCGCAGAACCATCTCCCGGTTTCACCGCGAAGATTGTACTTCCGACACCGATGTTGCCTTCGCCCACTTCAGGATAAGATGCACGGATTGTCTCCATAACCGGTTTTAATTCTTCCAGCACTTCTAATGGACACTGATTTGCCTCGATTGCTTTCTGTGCTTTCTGCACTTCTTTTGCACGTCCCACATATGCAGGATCTTTACGCGACAATGCAAACTCTGCAAGTCCAAGTGGGTTAGAACGGTAAGAAGAAGTCTCTCCTGATGGGATCAACTCATCTGTTGTCGTAACCGGATCGTGAATCTCAGATACCACTTTCAAGACCAGATTTTCCGGTAATGCTGACATTGCCGGCCAGTCTTTGATGTTTGGTCCAAACTGAATCTCAACACTTGGATCTGCAACACCTTTGCTGTCAAACACACGGTTTGCATAAATGCTCTTATCAAAATGATATTTCGGAGCTTTGTATTCTCTGTCCATCACATCAGCCGCAGAAGTTAAGAAACCTTTATTTGCCGCTGTCGCAGCGATAGAACGCGCATCCATAAGTGCCACAGAAGAAATCTGTCCGCTCTGCAATTTAGAACCCTCACGGTTCGGGAAGTTTCTTGTAGAGTGGCGGATACTGAATGCATTGTTAGCAGGTGTATCTCCAGCGCCAAAACAAGGTCCGCAGAACGCTGTTTTCACGATTGTTCCGGCTGCCATCAGATCTGCAACCGCTCCGTTTCTCACAAGCTCCATATATACCGGTGTACTTGCCGGGTATACACTGAATGTAAATGCATCAGAACCGATATTTTTCCCTTTAATGATCTCTGCTGCCGCACAGATATTTTCAAATCCACCACCGGCGCATCCTGCGATAATTCCCTGTTCTACATAGAGTTTCCCGTCGCGAATCTTATCCTGCAGCGAATACTCAACCGCACCGTCAAGACTTACGAGCGCTTTCTGCTCTACATCGTGTAAAATATCTTTTAAGTTCGCATTTACCTCGTCAATCGTATATGTATTGCTTGGGTGGAATGGCATCGCGATCATCGGTTTGATCTTACTCAAATCCACATAAACAAGTCCGTCATAGTACGCTGCCGCACCCGGATTCAGTTCTTTATACTCTTCACTTCTTCCGTGAGTCTCATAGAATTCTCTGATTGTCTCGTCAGTCTTCCAAATAGAAGAAAGGCAGGTCGTCTCTGTTGTCATAACATCAATTCCGATACGGAAGTCCGCGCTTAACTTGTCCACACCAGGTCCGACAAATTCCATTACTTTATTATTTACATATCCATTTGCAAATGTTGCTCCAATGATTGCAAGCGCCACGTCCTA
>UMIG01015499.1_pt1 | contig 19675 bp, 13 predicted proteins | sample 1965761 | NCBI WGS metagenome assembly UMIG01 (sample SAMEA4836122, study PRJEB28245) | human gut metagenome | biome: gut microbiome; material: fecal sample | place: Denmark | collected 2008 | reverse complement strand
TTCCGATCGACTTATGGTATCAAGTATGGTAGGAATAGCGGCTAATGGAATATACGCAGTTTCATATAAATTACCTACATTAGTTTCGACATTAACAGGTATTTTTAATCAAGCATGGAGTTATTCTGCGATTCGTGCGGAAGGCACTAAAGATGAAAGTGAATACAATAATAAGATATTTTTAAATTTGACAGTTATTGTAATGTTAATCGGTTTATGCCTTTTAACTTTTTCAAAAGTTTTTTTACGATTTTATGTTGCTGATGACTATTATACTGCATGGAGGTATACACCTTTCTTAACAATTGGATTCGTTTATCTTACCTTAGCGACATTTATAAGTACTAGTTATACCGTACATAAAGATAGTTTTGGATATTTAATTTCTGGTGTCTTTGGAGCTATTTTAAATGTGATTTTGAATTTTATTCTAATACCATTTTTTGATGTATATGGAGCAGCAATTGCTACTTGTATCAGTTATATGTCTGTGTTTTGTTTTAGGATTATACATACGCAGAAATATATTAAATACAATGTGCGCAATAAAGGATTTTTTGGAGGAAGTTTATTTTTATTTATATCATCAGGACTATTATTTTTAGATAGTCCAATTGGGTTCATTTTACAGATTATTTTATTTTTAGGAGCCATTTTAGTTTTTTCTAATATATGGTTACCGATTGTAAAAAAATTTATACAATTAAAGAGGTGATGGAGTTGAAAACAGTTTGTAAATTAGACCAATGTACTGGGTGTATGGCCTGTATAGATATTTGTCCCAAAGACGCTGTAAGAATTAAGGATAGTTTAATATCTTATAATGCTATTATTGATGAAAAAAATGTATCAACTGTAATGCATGTCATTTAATCTGTCAAAATAATAGTTTAGTGGAATTAACAACACCGATTTTGGTTAAAGAAGGTTGGGCTTTAGATGAAAATATTAGAAAGAAATCTTCATCGGGTGGAATTGCTTCGGAGTTAGCGAGATCTTTTGTTCGAACAGGTGGTATAGTGTGCAGCTGTTCTAATCAAAATGGAAACTTTGAGTTTTCTTTTGCTGAAAATGAGGAAGAAGTTAATAAATTTGTTGGTTCGAAATATATTAAAAGTAATCCTAAAGGAATATATAAAGAAATATCTAAGAAACTTAAAAATGGAGAAAAAGTACTTTTTATTGGTTTACCATGTCAAGTAGCGGCTCTAAAAAAATATATTAAAGATGATAAATTATATACGGTAGATTTAATTTGTCATGGTACGCCGTCCCCATTAGTCTTAGAAGCGTTTTTGAAGGATTATGGACTAAAATTAAACGAAATGAAGGATATTAGTTTTAGAAATAAGATGAAGTTTGGCTTGAAGTATAACTTAAAGGAATTTCATAGTGATATAATTTCAGATAATTATTTATATACATTCTTGAATTCCACAACGTATACAGAAAATTGCTATAGTTGCAAATATGCAAGATTAGAAAGAGTAGGAGATGTTACTTTGGGAGATTCATGGGGAAGTACACAGTCTGAGGAGGAAAAAATGAAGGGGATTTCTTTAGTACTTTGCCAAAGTGATAAAGGAAAACATCTTTTATCACAAGCGAATCTTCAGCTTTTAGAAACAGATTTAAAAAGAGCAGTTAAATTTAATCACCAATTAGAATACCCATCAAAAAAGCCTAAAAAAAGAGGAACTTTTCTTAATGAACTTTCAAAAAATAAGAGATTCAACTTGGCCTTTTTCAAATGTTATCCGAAAAGATTTATAAAAAGGACAGCTAAGATACTTCTTAATAAATTTAAGCACAAAAAATAGCTTTAATATAATTTTAAAACAATGGAGTAGAAAATGTTTTGCCGATATACTATTTCTGTTTTAAGCATTTCACTACTAAAATAATGTAATTTAACTAACATTTCCGATAATCTAAAGTATATGTGAAAAAACAAATACTATTATTTTCATGCTTTTTTCACAATATCCGCTGTTTTGGCATGTATAAATTCCAATAGCAAAACAGGAGACATGGCAATCTGTACTCCTATCTTACCACCGCTGAAATAAATTTTATCAAATCGTAATGCGGATTCATGCAGCACGGTCGGATAGGCTTTCTTCATGCCAATCGGAGAACAGCCGCCACGAATATATCCGCTAATAGAAAGCAGATTTTTAACATGGATCATTTCAAGACTTTTTTCATTGACGCATCTTGCGCATTTCTTAAGATCAAGCTCACAATTGACAGGAACCATAAAAACATAATAATGTTTTGTATTTGAGGTCAGCACCAAGGTTTTAAAAACCTGCTGCGGCTGTTGATGCAGCTTAGCTGCTACCTGTAAGCCATCAACTGCTTCACCTTGATGCTCATAAGTCAAAACTTCATATTCTAATTTTGCTTTATCCAATATGCGCATGGCATTTGTTTTTGTTATGTTCATAAAATCACCATAAAAAGTATATCACAAAACACGTAACGGGTAACTTCAAATTTTATCTTTGAGATGCTATAATGTTGCTGGTTAAAAGGGTGATGCTAGATGATAAAAGCAATTGCGATGGATATGGACGGTACATTGCTGAATTCCAATGATGAAATCATGCCGCAAACCAAACAAACACTTATTGCATTAGAAAAGCAAGGGGTTCGTTTGGTATTATCAAGTGGCAGAAGCTATCGGCGTTTGATGAAATATGCCAAGGAATTGGAAATGGATCGTTATGGCGGATATTTGGTAGAGGTCAATGGAATTGCACTTTATGATATGAAGCAAGATCAGCGTAAACGATTGGCTAGCTTTTCTTTGTCAGAATGCAAAGATTTATTTGCCTATTTCAAGAATAAAGGCATGGAAGTTATCGGAAATATGGACGATGGTTTGCTTTGTTATATGACAGAGGAGATTTATGAATATAAGAAACATTATCGCAAGGAACATAAGATACCAAAGGATTTTCCATGGACGGCAGGTGCATTTTCGGTTTTATCCGATATGCGTGAAGGGTATCCACACCAGCGTTATATCCAAGATGAAAGTGAAATTGATGTGATTTTTAATAAGATATGCGTAACACATTTCGATTCGCAAAGAGTAGCTGCGATAATGGAACAGGCAAAACATGATTTTAAGGACAGCTATTGGTTGGGACTTACAACAAAGCGATGGTTGGAGGTCATGCCTAAGGGAGTTACCAAAGCAAGTGGCTTATCTGCCTTTTGTGATGCAAGCGGTATTACCTTTGATGAGATATTGGCCTTTGGTGATGGTGAAAATGATATTGCGATGCTTGATGCTTGTGGCAAGGCAGTTGCCATGGAAAATGCTTTGGATAGTGTCAAGAAGCATGCGGATTTTGTTAGCGCAACGAACAATGATGAAGGGATAGCAAAGGGGATTGCCTATTTTCGGGAGGAATTTATATGCGATTAACAGGCTTAAATGCACAAGATGTACTTGCAAGTGCCAAGCAAATGTTTCCGGGGAAATACATTGAGCTTACGACTTGTGATTTGTTTTTAGCAGATATAGAAGCTGACGAAATTCAAATCGAAGGAATTGATCACCCATTGTATGTCAGCACCCATTACGCTTATGAAAATCGTATCGTAAACGGTAATCCGACACGCTACAAGGTGGAGTTAACGGCAATCTATGTCAAAGATAATCGCTATGATGTCATCTATGACAGTACACAGTCTTATTATATCGCTTATGAGGAGCAGGGAATTCAATTTGTTCGTTACGATAAGCTGCAGGATTTTTTAAAGCCTTATATAAAAAAGCAAGACAGCTGACAAATTTTGACAGCTTTTGAAAGCAAATAACGATAGAATAAGAAAGGCAGCAGTTGCCACATACAGATACTTCCCTCATCTGTATGCAACGTCATTCTATCCCGAATCGAGATGAAGCCCTTGAAAGAGGGCTTTATTTCGTTTTGGAAAGTGATTGACGCTATCTTGGCTGTGTGGTAAACTAAACAAGTTATTTTATAAACAAAAAGAAAGCAGGTAACAATGACAACATTTAATGAATTACATATCAGTGAAGCGATTTTGCGTGCGGTAAGCGAAATGGGCTATGAACAAGCAACGGAAATTCAGGCAAAAGCCATTCCCTATATTATGGAAGGAAAAGATGTACTGGGAAGAAGCAACACCGGTACCGGAAAAACTGCCGCCTTCGGTATTCCGGCAATAGAAATGGTACAGCCGCAGGACAAATATGCGAATGCCTTGATTATTTGTCCTACCAGAGAGCTGGTAACTCAAGTCGCAATGGAATTGCGTAAGTTTTCCAAATATAAGGAAGGCGTGAAAATCGTTCCGATTTACGGCGGACAGCCGATTGAACGTCAAATTCAATTATTAAAGCGTGGCTGTGGGATTGTAGTAGGAACACCGGGACGAATCATGGATCATTTGCGTCGTAGAACGCTAAAGCTATCTGATATTCGCATGGTTATTTTAGATGAAGCAGACGAGATGCTAAATATGGGCTTTAAAGAGGATATTGAAGAAATCTTATCTTTGATGCCAAGTGAGCGCAGCTATCAAACGATTTTATTCTCTGCCACATGGCCAAGTGAAATCATGCGAATTGCCAAAGAATTTCAAAACGATCCGGTAACGGTTGAAATCAAATCTGCACAGCGTACCATTGATACGGTAGAGCAGCTTTATTATGAGGTTCCGCGTGGAAAGAAAGCCAATGCCTTAAGGGTATTGTTGAATCACTATGATCCTGAGCTATGTATGATTTTTGCGAATACGAAAAAAATGGTAGATGAGCTACAAGGCGAATTGAATAAGCATGATATCAAGGCTTGCGCATTGCATGGTGATATGAAGCAGGAATTTCGAAGTCGTGTCATGGAGCAGTTTCGAAGCGGCAGTATGCCAATCCTGATAGCGACCGATGTGGCAGCGCGTGGCATTGATGTCGATGATGTTGATTTGGTCATTAACTTCGATATTCCGCAAGATAATGAGTATTATATCCATCGTATCGGAAGAACCGGTCGTGCGGGAAAAAAAGGCTTGGCCATCACGTTGATTAGCGGTGGCAGACAACGTAATGAATTAAAAAACATCATGCGTTATACAAAAACGAATATTAAGCACCATGCCCTTCCGACTTCAGCACAAATGCAGGCGCATAACCGCAAAGCATATATTGAAGGTGTGAAGCTAGCTTGCGATGAAGGAGTTACTGATGAAAGCATGGAAATTGCTAACGAATTGTTGGCGGAAGGAATTGCGGTGGAAAATATTATCTCTGCTTTAATTTCTATGACTTATAAAAACGAAATTATTGATATTGAAGAAGAGGAGCATGTGAAACGCTATGCGGCTGACTTTGAGGCAGTTACCCTGAAATTCAGCATTGGTAAGCAAGATGGTGTAAAAACCGGTAATATCGTTGCAGCAATTAGCGAGGAGTGTGGAATTTCTTCAAAGGCAATCGGTCGTATTGATGTACGTTCAAATTTTTCGTTGGTTGATGTCGATGCAGCAAAAGTCGATTTGGTATTAAGTAATATGCAGCGTGCGCATATTCGCGGTATGGAAGTAAATGTAGAAATCGATCATGCTCCTAAGCGGAAAAATGCTGGTAAGGAAAAAAATACTCGTAACAAGATGAAAAATGAAAAAAACAGAAAACGTCGTGATGAGCGTAAAAAACGCAATACAACAGGACGAGAAGGAAAACGTAAAAAGGTGAAGAAAGGATAGCTTTCTTCCTTTTTTATGCTTTTGAGATAAAAAAGCTGCAATTATGCAGCCTTGGTTTATTAAATTTCTTCTTTCTTATATACAATGGTGCGATGTGGGTATGGGAATTCGATTCCCTCGGCATCAAAACGCTTCTTTATGGATATACGCAAATCGGAAAGCATTGCGAATCCCTCGGCCTTGCTTCGAGAGGGAATGGTGGCACGCAGTTGGATACCGCTATCCATAAAGTCAATGACACGTATGACGATATTGGGCATATCGGCAGCAATTTCCTCAGCATTTCGTATATCCATATAATGTGGGTGCTTTTCTGCTTCCTCACGAATAATTTGCATGGCTTTATCCAAGTCGCTTTCATAGCTGATTTGTAAGAAAAGAAAGTTGGCATTGGAGGAGCTTAAGCTTATATTCTCCAATACCGCTTTATTCATTACACTGTTGGGAATGATGATACGTGTATTTTCGTATGTTTGTATGACGGTATGACGTAAGGAAATATCAACCACATAGCCTTCATACTCTCCATTATCCACTTTGACAAGATCACCGATGTGAAACGGCTTGAAGGTAGAAATCAGAATACCATTGACCATATTGCCCAAGCTTTCTTGTGCTGCCAAACCGAAAACAACCGCTAAAATACCGGCACTTCCCCATAACTTGCCAAGAATAGAATCAAATGGCTTAAACAAAGAAAGGCAGGCATAGGACGCTAGTGTATAAATTACAATACGCACCATGCGCATGATAAAGGCTTCATTAGAAAATTGCTTGCGCTTGACGTAGCGTTGGATTATACGTCTTAAAATATAGGCAATGCCTAAAAACAAAAGGATCATAAGAATGGAATTAAATAAACCATAGGTAAAAAAATCCTCTCGTCCAAATGCATTGATAGAATCGATCATAGAACTCATACCATTCACCTCTTATAGTATTATACATGATTATTATACAGGAAAAGTGGGATATCATTGAAGAAATAAGTGGAATTATGTGATATTGTTGAATATAAAAAAAATTCCGATATAATACTTTTAAAGTAAGAAGGTGAATAGAATGCGAGTTCGCAGCAAAATCTTAAAAATAAGGAATCTTCCGAAAACAGGAGAAAAACGCGGAGAAATTAAAACAAAGCCCTATGGCTTGTTACTGACGTTTTTGGTCATCGGTATTGCGCTGCTGTTTACAAGCTATTATGTATTTGGAATCGTGCTGGTAGGTCTTTTCCTTTATTACCTCTTATTTATCAAGAATACGCTATTGGTAGAGTTTTTTGATACCTATGCGGTGTTTTATTTAAACAATGGGAAAGATGAATGCTATGTATTGTTTTGGAATGATGTCAAGGATTGGCAGTTGGAAAAAGCAAAACGAGATATGGATATCTTGAATATTGTTTTAAAAGATGATACGACGATTGCTTTAAAATGCTTAGGTCGTAAAAAAATATGCAAATATTTTAAACAATATGCGGCAGTAGGTGCACATAAAGAACAAGCATGACTGCCTTTTTCTTTGGGAATATGATATAATTTTGAAAGATATGAGGAGTGATTGACAATGCAAACCATGCAGGTTGTTTTTTATCATACAAAGGATATTTTAAAGAAGCGTGGCTGGCGTATGTATGCCGCTTTGTTTTTTGTTTCTATGTTTATTATGCTTTACACCGAGGGACTTCAGTTATTGATGGATACGGCAGGGACAGCGTATATCATTATATCGTTTATTTGTTCCTTGTTGAATATGGTAATGATGGACACAGTGCTGTTCTTGTTTGTAAAAGCCATTCGCAAGCAAACCTTCGGCAAGGCAGATCTTGTTTATTCGTGTAAAAAAGCACCGCTTATGATCATAGTCGGTTTTTTATTGGCAATGCTGCAAATTACCTTTTCACTGGTATGTTCGCTTTTCTTTCGCATACAATGGCTGTATTTGATTGTTTATGCATTGATTTATGCTTTCTTTACGATTTACAATGCTTTGGTTGCTTATGGAATTTATGACGGAGTCAATTTTTTACAGCTGTTTAGCGGCAGTCTGTATATTATGAAGGAACATGCCAAGGAGCTGCTTGCGGCAAGTATTTTCTTGATTTTATGGTATATGGCAGGACAGTTGCTTGTACCGAAGCTGACAGTAAGCATCTTAGGCTCTGCTTATTATGCGGGAGCAATTATTCCCGGAATTTTACGGGCCTTTTTCATCAGTCCGTTGGCAGTTGTGCAAATTACGCTGTTGAATATGGTCTATTACAGTGTTGTTTATGTGCTGCTGTTACCGGTGTATTGCATAAGCGTGAGAGCTTATGAAAGTGAGCATTATATGTGTATGCCAAGCGGCACTCGATTTTTAGAGGAGGTGTGCTGTGATGAAAAAAATAAATGAATTCTTAACCATGATCCACCTGCGAGAAAAACCGTTTAAGCTTTGGCTGTTGATCGTTATTCCCAGTATAATTTATTGTGTTATGCTATCTTTTGTGCAGACACTGATGTATATGGGCAATCCACTGATTTATTATTCTGCCTTATACTTCTTGATCCTATGGTTTGGCTTTGTTTGGCTGATTGTCTTTTTTCAGTTTTTAAATAAAAAGCGCGGCAACACCATGACCTTAAGCATCAAGAGTTATCTGCTTCCGTATTTCGGTGTGCAGACGATCTTCTATATTTTGATGATGGGGTGTCATTATATAACGATGCAGATTGCCGGTGATTTAAGTAAGAATTTCTTATTTTATATATTAACGGCATTATGTATCCTCCTTACCCTTGCTTATCTTCCATGGCAGCTGTTTTGCTGTTTTGAAATTTTGGACGGTAAAAGAAATCCACTACGTATTTTGAAGGACGGATTGGTAAAGCTGGCAAAGCAATATCAGATTTGCTTCTATGCACTGATCTTATTGGCATTTGTGGCAGTAGTGTTTGCTTTCGGAAAGGAAATGCTATTTCATATACCGATGAGCTTTGTTCCGTATATGAGCGTGCACGATATCATGGTCAATGCCAATCCATTTGCAGATGGAATCGCTATGGCGGTCTATGCGTTTAAAGATGTCAGTCAATGGGGCTGTGTGCTGTATTCTCTTGTATACGGCATCATTATGTCTGTATTGCTTGTTGTATATTATATGCTGATGGCATGTGCATACGATGAGGATATACGCATATCGTAGCATAGGAGGGATTTGATGGAGGTTGAATGCAATACCTATACGTTGTGCTTTTATTATCGTAAACAGGCAATCGCAGTACGAGTTCATGTCAGCAGCAAGCCTTCCAAAAGAGAAATACGAATTATGGTAGAGCCTTTGTTTTCATAAATAAGGGCTTTTCTTTTTTTTATAACACAATTTCGTTGTGGGCTCATATACTAGAATGTATAAGAAAAGAATAGGCTTATATATGAAGGAGGATCAAAATGAGCAAACACTTAACGAAAGTCTTTGCCGGCATGCCTCATGTAAGTTTTCTTGCAACGATTCCTACAGAGCCGCAAAATGAATGCCCAAGCATCGACATTCTTGTGGAAGAGGTAGATGATGAGGGGAAGTATCATGATGAAAATACACCAATGCTTATCAAGCTGTGGGAAGCAACAGGAGAATGCAGGCAATATGAGCTTTCAATGCAACAGGGTTGTAGTCGTTTATGTATAGACGATTGTATGTGTCCTATACGAATACAGTTGGTTGATGCAGATGAAACAGCCATCGAAAAGATAACTTACTATGTAAATGACGAAAAGCAGGAAGCTGATGCTGCAATCGTCCAAGGAGGGGAAGAAAAAAAGATTTGTGTACGCATGGTATACTGCCATGAAGCGTATGCCTCTCTTACCTTAACGAAAAGTTTGCGTCTTATTGATGGAACATGCTGTCAGCCACTCAACGATATGGAATTCTTTATACGTCTTACCCATACCGATGGATCAAATTACTTCTTTACACTGCACGAAGAAAATCAATTTTGCGAGCAGATCCAAGGCTTGAAGGTGGGAGAATATCAAATTGAGGAGCGCACAAACGGAAGCTATCAACCTTGCTTTTATCTTGATGGCGAACCGCTTGTTTCAACCCAATGTTTCATGTTAACAAAGGGAGAGCATACAGTAGAAATCATCAATGCGAAAGCGATGCACACCCAATTTCAAATATCGCGTTATGTGCGCAATGCTTATGGAGAACTTTGTAAGCCATATGGTGAAACTATAGAAATGTTGTTGATAAGTGAGCGAGGGCAAAACAGCCTATGCTTTTGTGATGAAAATGATTTCTGTGTGCAAATCCAAGGTCTTGATGCAGGCTGCTATGAGCTTTGTGAGCAAGCCATGGCATCAAACATCAGTTATTTGGTAAATGATGAGCCGGAAAGCAAGCGAGCTTGCATAGAGCTTTGTGAAGGAGGCTGTGATGATATCGTAGTAATTGAATCACCATGTGATAAGCAAGCACAGCCAAGTTTTTCCTCCCTTCGTATTTGTAAATACATTCGTAGTGGAGGCGGTCGCCTTGTACGTCCAAGTGAGGAATATCAATATAAAGTACAGGTAAGAGGCTGTGGTACCTGCGATGCCTTTTATCTAAATGCCAATAATAATTTCTGTGTGGACTTAGCAAATGTATGTCCGGGAGAGTATTGCGTAGAGGAAATCGGTTGCGAGGACTTTGTTACAAGCTACAGCATTAATGGCGGCTTGGAAAAGACAAGTGCCGAATTTTGTTATGATGGGGAGCATGGCATTTGTGTTTCGATTATCAACGAGGCAAAAAATCGTGGCAGTGTATGCATTAGCAAATATATCCGTGATGCACAGGGAAATTTATTACAGCCAAGCAAAGACAGCGTCTTTCGCGCAACCCTCAGCTCCTATTTTATGCGTCAATGCTTTGAGCTGAAGGCTGAAAATAACTTTACGGTTTGTTTCGATGATTTACGTTTTGGCAGTTATGAAATACGTGAGGAGGCGCAGTGCGACTTTGAAACCGGTTATCAGATTGATTGCGGTAGGCTGAAAAGCAACGGACGTTTTGTAATTGATAATTGCTTCGAGCATGAAGTAAAAATCATCAATGCCCTTCCATGCAGGGAAACATATTCCTTGCGTATATCCAAGTTTGTAGAAACATTGTCCGCTCAGCTGGTAAAACCGGCAGGTGATGAGGTATTCAAGGTTTGGGTGCATGGGGAAGATTTTTCCGAAACCTATTGCTTGAAGGCATCTAACAATTGGCAGCTTCAACTAGAGGGCTTGCGAGAAGGCTGCTATCAAGTGGAAGAGGTTGGCTGTGAAAACAACGATATCAGCTATATTGTAAACCATCAGCCTTGTAAGGAGGCATGTGTATGTTTGAAAAACTATAATCAAGAGGTGGTTATTATCAATCATGCAGCAGAAATGGGAACCATTACACTAAAGGCAGTCGTAAAGAACTGTGATGGCGAAATCATTGAGCCACCATGCGATGCACGCTTTGAGGTGCTTGTAGAAGGGAAAGAAGGTTGTTATCAGGCATGCTTATGTAGGGATAATGACTGGTGCTTTGCGTTAGATGATGTATGTTGTGGCAAGTATCGCATCATTCAAAAGGATAATTTCGGCTATCGCGTCAGCTATTATATACAAGGAAGGCTTGACAGTTTCGGAAAGCTGCGCATGGGCAGCGAGGACGAAAGCGTTGTTATCATCAACGAGGAAAACGATTGCAGCGGAAATGTCATCGTTACGAAATATGTTGAAAATGATCAAGGACAGCTTGTACTTCCAATGACAGATAGCACCTATTGCTTTGCGCTTTGCAATGATGCCGGTATGCAGGAGTATACATTGGATCAACAAAACGATTTCTGTGTATATTTTGATGATTTGCCAAAGGGTGCGTATGAAATCGTAGAACAAGGCGGTGGAGAACAGGTACGCTATCAAATTGATGGAAGTGAGGTCGAAAGAGCTTGCTTCACGCTTGCTAAGCAGGATATTCATATTGATATCATCAATATGGAGAAAACCGCAAAGCCACTGCATATTTGTAAGAAGATCTGCGATGGAAAGCAGTGGAAGCTGCCAGATGCTTCCCAATGCTATCACATTTTGTTGAAGGGGAAAAAGACCCATGAAATCTACGAACTGAATGCGGAAAACAATTTTGCAATTTCACTTTGTGATTTAAGAAAACAACACTATGAGATAAAGGAGCTGCATGCGCAAGGAAATGTAAGCTATTATGTGAACGGAAGCTGCCAAGAGGACGGCTATTTCTTATACAACGGGGAAGAAACGGAAATTGAAATTGTGAATGAGGAGCACGCTTTGGCCGGTATTGAGATTCGTAAAATGGTTTGTGATGCGTATGGCGATTTGCGTCGTCCATCATCGCATGATACTTTTGAGGTCATGATCGAAAGTGAAAGTTTTAAGCAAAAGTTAACGCTATGTGATGAAAATGATTTTACGATCCATTTATTTGATATGCCAAGAGATCATTATGAAATTTGGGAATGCGGAAATCATGCGGTGCGCTATCTCATCAACGATTTGCCATACGAGCGGGCATGCATTGATGTCGGTGATGAAGATGTGTATGTAACCATTGTAAATTATCCATGTCCTAGAGGTAGCTTGCATTTTATTGCGGATACCAATTGTGCAACTGATCCACTCTGTTTTCAAGTACAAAGCAAAGCCTTTTGTGAAACTATTACACTTGATGCTACACACCATTTTCAAGCAAGTCTATGCGACTTACAGCCGGATAGCTACTTGGTAGAGGGTGATGATGATATTTGCTTTACGATGCATGGACAATGCTTCGATCAGCACGTATGTATTGAATTGCAGGGAGAGGATGTTGAGGTCTGTGTGATGCGGAAAGAAAAGCGTCAAAGTGAGCTCTTTGTTCAGAAGTGGCTGCAAGATGATGAAGGCAGAAGGAAACCTTTCCATGATGCCTGCTATGACATGGTGCTTTGTGCAAAGGATTGGGAAAAGAGCTTTCAGCTATGTGCCAATCAAGATTTCAAAGCTTGTTTTATGCTTGAGGAAGGCAGCTATGAGCTAAAGGAATGTAATGGACAGGCTAAATATTGCATCAATCAGGGAGAATTGCGTAAAAAGGCCTGCTTTGAGGCATGCGGTGATCCGATTTCTATTGATGTAATCAATGAAATGCCAAAAGCTGTCTTGCATCTTGGAGTATGTGTGCAAGCATGTGATGGGACAATGGAAAAACCGCAAGGCGATCTTAGCTTTCTAATGGAAATTACGAAGCAAGGACAGAAAATAAAGCGTGTGGTGCTAGATGCGGAAAATGATTGGTCAAAATCCATCGAGCTTCCTTATGGAGATTATGAAATCACCCAACTTCCACATGAGCAATTCGCTGGGGTGCAGTATATGGTTTGTGAAGAGCTTTGTGAGCAAGCCTGTATTCATTTAGAAGCAGATATGTGTATTACCGGTATCAACGAAGCTATGTGTGCTATGGGCAGTATTGAAATCAGTAAGCTGATCAAAGAGCAGGATCGCTATCACTATCCGCCACAAGACGCACAATACTATGTTCAACTCATCGGTGAGCAGGAAACCATACGCACTCTTTTATATGCGGATAATGGTTTTTATGCCAATATCTCAAACTTAGCAAGGGGAACCTATGAGGTCGTAGAGGAGAATAGCGATGAAACAACAGCCTATATTGTAAACAATGCTGCTTTAAGTAAGCAGGGAATCGTTTATGTAGCGGATAATGCCAATACGGTGCATATCATCAATACCGTAGAGGAAAAGATGGGGAGTATCGTGTTGCAAAAAAAGCTTCGTGAAAACGATCAGCTGCATACGCCGCAAGATAGTGATTGCTTTACTTTTTTGATTAGTCGCCCGGGGTATCGCCAAACGGTTAGCTTAGATGCCGCTAATCAGTGGCAAACGGTTTTAAGTGATTTGGCAAGTGGGGATTATGTAATCAGCGAAATTGATACTGATGCAGATGTAAGCTTTATTATTGATGGAGGAAGTGAGGTCAATCGAGCGGTTGTGCATGTCGATGGAACCTCGCATCAGGTGCAAATCATCAACGAATATAAAAAAGTGGTAAATGGCTTACGGATTCAAAAACGTATGCGAGATAGTGGAGGAAATTTCCATACACCTAATGAGGATATGCGCATTCGCTTGCGTGTTACCAGCCCCGGCTTTTACGAGCTTGTAACCTTAAGTAAGGAAAATGATTGGCAGATTGTTTTTGAAAATCTGAATACCGGTTGGTATGTTGTTGATGAGATTGATGCACAGGGCAAGGTAAGTTATATTGCCGATCATGGAAGTGAAAAGGATCATGGTGTCATTTTGGTGCATGATGGTATGCACAGTATGGAGGTTATCAATGCAAGTGAGCAGCAAAGCCTAGGTAGCTTACAGATTGAAAAAATGATTCGGACCGCACAGGGTTTAAAGCGTCCGCAAGATGACTTTACCGCTCTTATCTATGTGCATAAACCGGGCTTTCAGCGGGTAATTACGCTAGATAAGGAAAATCAATGGAGTGCTAAAATTGAGGATTTAGCCAATGGCTTGTATGCCATAGAGGAAATCGGAGCGACGCAAAGGGTGTCCTATATTGTCAATGGTGAAAAAGAGAGCGAGCATGCGGAAATAAGTGTAGAGAATAATGCGCATCATGTTTTGGTGATCAATGAAGAAAGCAATGGCGACGCTTCCTTATCCATTCGCAAGCGCATTCGTGCCGCAAATGGGAATTTGGTTGCACCGCAGTTGGAAGAGAGCTTTCAAGTGGAAGTTTATCAAGAAGCACAGCTATTTCAAACACTTACCTTAAATCGTCAAAACCATTGGCAACAAACCCTAGAGCATTTGCCACAGGGAAGCTATGAGATAAAAGAAGTTAGCGATTTGGATTATGATGTCAGCTATATCCTTGATGATGGGCAGGAGCAAGAGCGTGCGGTAGTAGAGCTGGATCATGGAGCACATCGTGTTCAAATTTTAAATTCACGCATGCGGGATAGCGGTCATTTGACGCTTACAAAGCATATTCAAAATGCCGATGGAAGCATAATGAAACCGGCAGATGGAGATGAATTTGTCGTACGTGTTTTCAGTGAAGAATATGAACGACTTGTGCCGCTTAATAACGGAAATGATTTTGAAGCATTGGTGGAAGGCTTGCCAGATGGGCAATATGGTATTTTGGAAATTCAAAATGCGGCATATTTGACAACCTATCGCATTAACAACGGTCCACAGCAGGCAAGTGCGACTATTGGTATGGCACCCAATGTCAGTCATCATGTTGATGTGATCAACGAACTGCGTGGCAATCGCAATACGATTGAAGTATTTAAATATATGCTAGATGCAGACGGCAATTATCTGCCGCCAACCGCTCCTGATGTATATTCCTTTACGATTACCGGCTTAGATAACGATGTATCAGAAACGTATGAGTTGAATGTGGAAAACAGCTGGCATCAAAGTATTCGAACCTTGCCAAGCGGGCGTTATCAGGTGCAAGAAAGCGGTGGTTCGCCATATTCGGTGAAGTATTTGATTAACAGTGCACAGCTAATGGAGGAAGCAATCTTTGAGGCAACTGCCGGATCTACGCAGGTCATCGGAATCATCAATACACAGGCGAATGATGGTAAAGGAACCTTGTCGATTTCAAAGCGTATTCGTGATGCCAACGGTTCTTTATCTGTTCCGCAAAACGGAGAGGTTTTTACAGTCGTGCTATCCGGTGGGGATTATCAACAAACGATTACGTTAGAGCCGAATAATAATTATCAATTTACGGTGTATGATTTACCATTTGGATCATATCAGGTAGGTGAGGTTACCAGCGATTACGAAGTCAGCTATCGGGCAAATGATGGAAGTGAGTCCGCACAAGGAAACATTGAAATCAATGCAACGGCAGTAAATACGATGCTGATTATCAATACACCGATAGCATCTGTGATAAAAAGAAGCTCTACACCAATACGAGTCGTAATTGAATAGTATAAAAACAAGATAAGCAGCTATTAAAAATCTATAAAAAATAGAGGACCCTATGAAGAAAGTGAGAAGCTTAGCTTTATAGGGTCTTTAATGTGGTATTTTATATGGAATCAGAACAATATAAATAATGATTATACAGTTTATCATAGATGTTGTAAAAGCATTAATAATCGCACTTCCGATTGCAATCCTTTTAAATATGATTTTGTATATGATGAGGACATTTACTAGCAGTGCGGGATTTACGATAAATATTTGGCAAATGATTGTGATTACGGGTGTAGTTCTTTTTGTTGGAATTTTAGGAACATTTGTCGGTTGGAAGATGCTATCGAAAGAAAGTATCATAGATAAAATACGAAAAACAAACGTATAGAAACGAAGGATATAGGAAGAAAATGAAGAGATAAAATATTCGAGTTTTTCTATGGTTGAAAAAAGCTGATTTTGTTACATTGCATTATCACTTTCTTTCATAAAATAAGAAAGTATTGTAAGAAAAGAAATGTAGTACAAAAATATTAAAAAAACATAGTTTTTCAGCATAAAAATCAAGAAAACAGCTAGAAAAAACAATAGTTTCGTTCTATAATAAAGTAGTATCGTAATCAAGGAGGAAAACAAATGACTAAGAAATTTATGTCAATGGACGGTAATACAGCCGCTGCTCATTGCGCGTATGCTTTTACCGAACTATCTGCGATTTATCCAATTACTCCATCTTCACCAATGGCTGAAGTTGTGGATCAATGGGCTACCCAAGGTCGTAAAAATATTTTCGGCAGTGTGGTAAAGGTTGCGGAGCTTCAATCAGAGGGTGGAGCTGCCGGTGCCGTACATGGTGCTTTACAGGCAGGAACACTGGCTACTACATTTACAGCATCTCAGGGCTTGCTGTTGATGATTCCAAACATTTACAAAATGGTTGGTGAATGCTTGCCGGGTGTTATCCACGTAGCTGCTCGTGCACTTGCAACCAGAGCATTGAATATCTTCGGTGATCATGAAGATGTTTATTCCGTACGTCAGTCCGGTGTTTGTATGCTGGCTAGCCACTCCGTACAGGAAGCTATGGACTTAGCTGGTGTTGCACATTTGGCTGCATTAAAGGGAAGTGTACCGTTTATTCACTTCTTCGATGGATTCCGTACATCTCACGAAATTCAGAAAATCGAGGTTTTGGATACAGAAGTATTCAAAGATTTAATTGATAAGGAAGCACTTGCAAATTTCCGCAAGAATGCTTTGAACCCACATACAAATCCGGTTACACGCGGTGGTGCGGAAAACGATGATATCTTCTTCCAGGGTATGGAAGCTCGTAACAAGCACTTTGATGCAATTCCGGATATCGTTGCCGGTTATATGAAGGAAATCTCAAAAATTACTGGACGTGAATATGCTCCATTTACATACTATGGTGCAAGCGATGCAGAACGTGTTATCGTTGCAATGGGTTCTGTAACCGAAGCTGCTAAGGAAACGATCGATGCACTTACAGCTGCCGGAGAAAAGGTTGGTATGATCAAGGTTCACTTGTATCGTCCATTCTCTGTAAAATATTTACTTGCAGTTCTTCCAGAAACAGTGAAGAAAATTGCGGTACTTGACCGTACAAAAGAAACCGGTTCTTTAGGTGAACCACTATATTTGGATATCCTTTCTGCATTGAAAGATAAAGATATCGAAATCATCGGCGGACGTTATGGTCTAGGATCTAAGGATACACAGCCATATCACATCAAAGCCGTATTTGATGAATTGAAGAAAGATGTTATGAAGAACTCTTTCACAATCGGTATCAACGATGATGTTACAAATCTAAGCTTAGATGCGGATTCTTCATTCACAGTTCCGGCAGACTACACAAGCTGCTTGTTCTGGGGACTTGGATCTGATGGTACGGTATCTGCTAACAAATCAACTGTTAAGATTATCGGTGATAACACAGATCAGTATGCACAGGCTTACTTTGCTTATGACTCTAAAAAAGCCGGTGGTGTTACACGTTCTCACTTGCGTTTTGGAAACTCTCCAATCCGTTCAACTTACTACATCGACAACGCTGACTTCATCTCTTGTTCACTAGATGCTTACATGTTCAAATATGACATGGTAAGAAACTTGAAAAAAGGCGGTTCTTTCTTGTTGAATACAACATTCTCTAAAGAAGAAATCGTTGAACATATGCCAAATCGTATGAAGGCACAGTTGGCGAAGAAGGAAGCTAAGCTTTATATCATCAACGCTACAAAGATTGCTGCTGAAATCGGTATGGGACGTAGAACAAATACCATTCTACAGTCTGCATTCTTTGCATTGAACGAACAGATCATGCCTTATGATACTGCAGTTGATCTAATGAAGGCTGCTGCTAAGAAATCTTACTCTAAGAAGGGTGATGCTGTTGTTGAATTGAACTACAAGGCAATCGATGCCGGTAAAGCTGGAATCGAAGAGGTTGCTATCGATCCAACATGGGCTGAACTTCCATACGATGCAGCTCGTACACTAACTGGTGATGAGTATTTCGATAACCATGTAGCTGTTATCAACGGTCTTGAAGGTTATGATATGCCGGTATCTGCATTTGCCGGAGATTTCCTACTTGATGGATCTATCCGCAACAATGTTGCATTTAATGAAAAACGTACCATTGCTGTTCAGGTACCTACTTGGCATGCAGAAAACTGTATCCAGTGTGGTATTTGTAGCTTTGTTTGTCCACATGCTACCATTCGTCCGTTCTTATTGACAGATGAAGAAGTTGCTAACGCTCCTATGGAATTTGAAACTCTACAGGCTATGGGCAAGGGTGTAGAAAACTTGAAATATCGTATTCAGGTTACTCCTGCTAACTGTGTAGGCTGTGGCTTATGTGCTGTTGAATGTCCTGGTAAAGCAGGTAATAAGGCACTTGAAATGGTTGATATCAATGAAAAACTTGGTGAAGAACCACTTGCTGATTACTTGTTCAAGCAGGTTGAATACAAGACAGAGTATTTCCCTAAAGATACTGTAAAGGGTTCTCAGTTCTTGATGCCTTACTTTGAAGTATCCGGTTCTTGTCCAGGTTGTGGAGAAACTCCATACTACAAGCTTGTTTCTCAGTTATTCGGTAGAGATATGTTAGTAGCAAACGCAACAGGCTGCTCAATGATCTACTGTTCATCTACACCATCTACTCCATTCGTAAATGATGCAAATGGTGAAGGTGTTGCTTGGGCAAACTCTTTGTTTGAAGATAATGCTGAATTTGGATATGGTATGGCACTTGCTCAGAACTACAAAGAAGCTAGAATCTTGAAAACAATGGAGGACAACATGGAAAATGTTGAACCTGCATTGAAAGATGCATTCGCTAAATATATTGAAGTACACGGTGATCGTGAAGCAGAAAGAGAAGTTGCTCCAACAATTAAAGAACTTGCTGCTAAATCTGATATCGCTGATGTAAAAGAACTTGCTGAAGAAGATCTTATCAGCAAATCTGTATGGATCGTCGGTGGAGACGGTTGGGCTTATGACATCGGTTACGGTGGATTAGACCACGTATTGGCAAATGACTTGAACGTTAATGTACTTGTACTTGATACAGAAGTTTACTCTAACACAGGTGGTCAGTCATCTAAATCTAGCCAGGCTGCTTCTATTGCGAAGTTTGCTGCCGGTGGTAAGACAACTGCTAAGAAAGATCTTGGACAGATTGCTATGGCATACGGTCATGTATATGTAGCATCTATCTCTATGGGTGCTAACAAGGCTCAGACATTGAAGGCTATCAAGGAAGCAGAAAGCTATAACGGACCATCTTTGATTCTTGCTTACTCTCCATGTGCTGAACACGGTATCAAGGGCGGACTTGCTAATCACCAGAAAACACAGGCAAAAGCTGTTG
>UMIG01014243.1_pt1 | contig 25478 bp, 20 predicted proteins | sample 1965761 | NCBI WGS metagenome assembly UMIG01 (sample SAMEA4836122, study PRJEB28245) | human gut metagenome | biome: gut microbiome; material: fecal sample | place: Denmark | collected 2008 | reverse complement strand
GTTTTTATGAATACTCGATACATTTCCGTTATAAAAATTAAAATTTAATACCATCCCCCAGAGAATGTAATAACCTGTCCTGTCATATAAGCAGGGGACGTTGCCACATGATAAACCATCTGTGCCGCTTCTTTTGGACTGGCAATATAGTCCGCAGGGATTTCTTCTTTGATCAAGGCAAGATCTTCTTCATCAAACTCCGCATTCATCTCCGTATCGATCATCCCAAAAGCGATCGCATTTACCTGAATATTGCTTGCAGCAACCTCTTTTGCCAGAGCCTTTGTAAAAGCATTGATACCACCTTTTGTTGTAGAATATAAAACCTCACAGGAAGCGCCAGCATCTCCCCAGATGGAAGAAATATTGATGATCTTTCCCTCATGGTGATGAAGCATATGGGGAACGATATTCTTACAGGTTGTAAAAACAGAAGTTAAATTTGTGTTGATCATCAGATTCCAATCATCTACCGTTGCATCTGTAAATAATCCCACCAGAGAGATTCCGGCATTATTTACAAGACAGTCGATCTTAGAAAAAGTAAGGAGGGACTGTTTGATCATTTCGTCTACAAAAGAAGGATCACTGATATCTCCACAAAAAGATAAGCAAGACACGTTCTCTTTAAGAATTTCATTTTTTAGGGATTCTAGTTTTTCAGGATGGCGGAAGCCATGGATGATCACGTTCCATCCTTGTTGTGCAAAATATATGGCAGTTTCACGTCCGATTCCTCTGGAACTGCCAGTTATGAGTACTGTTTTCATAGAAAATACCTCGTAAATCTTATAAAATTTCTTAGCACTTGATATGATCAATCTGATCAACGATGAGAAATGTTGCAGATTAAGAAAATATTAAGGCGATTATACAGAATTATAACATAGAGGATTGTTGAAATAAATCGAATAATTTGTTATACTAAACAAAGTTTATAAACGGAAGGAGCAGGAACATGGCAGAGAAGAAGAAAAGTAAATTAGGTGCCAAAGCCATATTTGCCAGGATTCTTGCAGTGATACTGGTGACAGCCATCGGTGGAGTTGCAAGCTTTTTTGGATTTAAGACATATTTTTTAAATAAATTAAAGAAAGACAAGAAAGCAGAAATCGCAAAGCAGTTAAAAGAAGAAAGCAAAGAAAGAGTAGACGTTGGAATGATCCAGACAGGAAATTCCATTGTGATTCGAATATATCATAACAAGAATCAGGAGATGATTTTTGTACCACTTAGACAAGATATGAATCTTACATTGACGAAGAAGGGAAAACAGGCAGTCGAACAGACACTGGGAACTAGCGTTAGCAAAGCGACGGTTGCAGATGTGATCAAAGCAACAAGAAAGAATGGAAAGTTGTTAAGACAGCAGGTTGAGAAGACACTGGGAATTTCTATTAATTCCTATGAACTGATATCACATAAGAAGTTTGTGAAACTGATGAATCAGGCAGGAGATGTCAAAATAGAATTTGATGAAGCAATGGCTTATACAGATTCTACAGATAAATATGTAACATTAAGTGCTGGGGAGAACAGCCTGAATGGAACAGCAATCTATTCATTATTAAGTGAGAGTGATATTTTTACAGATAAGAACAAGCAGGCAGAAATTACTGGAGAGATCTGCGTGGCAGTTGCATCTGCATTGAATGATAAGACATTATCCGAATATCGTGAATATGCACAGAATTATTTTGATGCGGTGAAGACAGATGCTTCTTATGAAGAAGCAGCGACAAGTCTTGAGAGAATGCATGGAATTAAGGATAAGAACTTAAATTTCAAAGTGTTAGATGGAACAGAATCCAATGGAAAGTTTGAATTAGATACAGAAGAAGCCAAGAGAGTCTTTGATGAGATGTTATCAGAAGAAGGAGACTTAAGTTCGGCATTGAGCACAACAGAAGCAAAGTCAACAACAACCAAATCTGATAGTTCAGCATCTTCTTCAAAGAATATAACGATCGAGATTCAGAATTCAACAAGAATTTCAGGACTTGCAGGAAGATGGAAAGATAAACTGGCAAGTGACGGATACAGTGTAGGATCTGTAAGAACAAACAGACAGGGTGTTCTAACACATACAAAGATCATAGTAGAAAGTAAAGATTTAGGACAGGATCTGAAAAGTTATTTTAAGAATCCAGAATATGAAGTTGGAAGTGTTGACAGCGGTGCAAGAATTTGTATAATTGTTGGATCAGAAGACGAGATTTAAAATACATTCATAAATATTATTATAAAATATCACGAAAAACATCTCAGGAACGATTGAGATGTTTTTCTTTGTTATATGAAGGGGTTACGGCTAAAAAGAGATATTTATGGTCAATGAAATAAAGATTTTCTGCTAGATATTTGTATAAAATAGACAATGATATAAAAAAATCACTAAATTTTTCTTTTTTTTTGTTTAAAATGCTGTATAGTAAAAGAAAAGGTTGAACGGCAAATATGAAAGGTTGATAAAGGATGATTTCAAATCAGATATTACAAGAGACAATTAATGGAATGAAGGAAGTAACCGGGATCGATCTGTGTATTTTAGATCTGTCAGGACGTATAGTTGTAACAACAATGGAGATAACCGATGCATTAGCACAACATGCGGAAGAATTTGCAGATTCTATGGCAGAGAGCCAGGTGATCGATGGTTTTCAATATTTTAAGATTTTTGATGATCATAGACTGGAATATATACTTCTGGCTACTGGAATGAGCGAGAATGCATATACGGTCGGAAAGCTTGCAGTGATGCAGATACAGAATCTTTTGACTGCATATAAGGAGAGACTGGATAAAGAGAACTTTGTAAAGAACCTGTTGAGAGATAACTTATTATTGGTTGACATTTATAACCGCTCAAAGAAGCTGCATATTGAAGTGGAACAGAGAAGAGTTGCATTTTTGATTCAGGCAGAATACGAGAAGGATCAGAATCTGTTAGAAGCTACGAAAGAGGTTGAAAGCGGAGCAGATTCAGATTTTATTACGGCAGTGGACGAGAAGAGTATCGTTTATGTAACACCAGTGAATGGGAATGAAGGACAGGCACAGTTTATTCAGCATGCAAAAGAGATTAAAGAAGGGCTGAATGAATATGGGATCAAAGATGCCAAGATTGCGATCGGTAATGTTGCAGAGACGATCAAAGATGTATCAAGATCTTATAAAGAGGCACAGATCGCATTGGAAGTCAGCAAGATCTTCTATGAGGATGCGAGTGTGATCGCATATAATCAGTTAGGAATTGGACGACTGATCTATCAACTTCCACTTTCATTATGTAAGATGTTTATCCGTGAAGTGTTTGGAGATTATTCTCCAGACTCCATTGATGAAGAAACACTGGCAACGATTGATAAATTCTTTGAGAATAATCTGAATGTGTCAGAAACATCCAGACAGTTGTTTATTCATAGAAATACACTCGTATACCGTCTGGATAAGATTCAGAAGAATACGAATCTGGATCTGAGGAATTTTGAAGATGCAATCGCATTTAAAATTGCACTGATGGTAGTAAAATATATGAAACATATGGATACAATGGACTAGAATATGATGATCACATTAAAAAATGTAACGAAAGAATATAATAAAGGGAATATAGGACTTGAGGATGTCTCATTAGACATTGCGAAAGGCGAATTTGTTTTCATCGTAGGTAAGAGCGGATCAGGGAAGACAACCCTGATGAAGCTTTTACAGAAAGAACTTGATGTGACAAGTGGACAGATCATAGTAAACGGTCAGGATTATAAGAAACTGACACAGAGGAATCTGCCGAAGTTCCGCAGGCAGATGGGAATGGTATTTCAGGATTTCCGTCTGCTGAAAGACCGGACGATCTTTGAGAATGTAGCATTTGCACAGCAAGTTGTGGAAGTACCACACCGATATATTAAGCGTCAGGTTGAGAATATGCTTGAGATGGTGGGGCTGAAAGACCGAATGAATGCTTTTCCGAATGAATTGTCAGGAGGAGAACAGCAGAGAGTGGCCATCGCGAGAGCTTTGGTAAACCACCCAGTATTATTGCTGGCTGATGAGCCAACTGGGAATCTGGACCCTGTGACAGCCAAAGAGATCATGGAGCTTCTCTCAGAGATCAATAAGAGTGGGACAACAGTTTTAGTTGTTACGCACAACAAAGAGTTGGTCAATGAGATGGGAAAACGAGTGATCTTGATCGAAGATGGACATATAGAACAGGATGAGATAAGGGGGTCCTATGATATTTAGAAGATTTTTGTATGGAATCAAAGAGGGCACAAGGAATATTTTCAGGAATAAGATGTTTTCATTAGCATCACTGGGAACGATCATTGCTTGTGTCTTTTTGTTAGGAACATTTTTATCTGTAGCATTGAATGTAAGGTCAACAATGCAGCAGATGGAGCAGTCTGTAGGAATTTCTGTTTTTTTTGAACCGGGTATCTCTACAGAAAGAAAAGATCAGATTGGGGAAGAAATAAAGAAAAAAGAAGATATTGCCACGATGCGGTATGTATCTGCTGAAGAAGCATGGGAAAGCTATAAGAAGGATGTATTTCAAGGAAATGAAGAGCTTCTTGAAGGATTCGAAGGGAACAATCCGCTAAAAGAATCAGATTCCTATGAGATCACATTAAAAGAAGTAAAATCATACAAACAGGTAGTATCGCATTTAGAGACGATTGATGGTGTCAGGAAAGTCCGTTATTCTGAAGGAGCGGCGGAAGGAATGATGAAGATCAATACTATGGGAACGTATCTTGCTGGTGGGATCATTCTGATCTTAATGGCAGTTTCTATTTTCCTCGTGAGCAATACAGTGTCTATTGGAGTTGCAGTCAGAGAAGAGGAAATTTCAATTATGAAGCTGATCGGTGCGGCGAATGGATTTATTAAAGCACCATTTCAGGCAGAAGGAATGATCATAGGAATTTTTGGATCATTGATTCCAACAGCGATTATTTTTGCAGGATATGAAGGGATCATCAACTGGATGAATGATAAGTTTCATGTTGTTACAGTCTTTATGAAATTTGTACCAATCCAGCAGATTATGTTATACTTACTTCCGTTAGCATTGTTGGTAGGAATCGTGATCGGATTGCTTGGAAGTTCTATTACGATCCGCAAGTATTTAAAAGTCTAGGAAGGGGAACTCATGAAAAGAAGATATCAGGCGGGGATCATTATGATGTTAATATCAGCCATGATCGCTTCGAATCTGCCTATGACGACAGTGTTTGCTGCAGCCAAAAAACAACAGGTAAAGCAGGAAACAAAGAAATTAGAAGAACAAAGCCGCAAGATGCAGCAGGAGATCAAAGATCTTGATGAGAAAATGATAAAGAGCAATGATGCGTATGAGGCATGTCAAGAGAAGCTTATTTCTGTACAGAAACAGTTAAAGAAGACACAACAGGAATTAAAAGAGGCAAAGGCATCCAAAGAAGATCAGTCAAGGATCATGAGTAAGCGCATTAAGTTTCTATATGAAAATGGAAATATGGCATATATGGAAGTCATTTTTGAAGCAAATAATTTTCAGGAGTTCTTAAAAAGAGCTGATTATGTTTCAAAGATCTCCAAATATGACAGTAACATGTTTCTGCAATTACAGACAACGGAAGATAAGATCCGAATGGCAACGAAGAGTCTGAAACAGGATTATCAAAATACAAAGACTTTGACTGCTAAGGCAAAGACAGAAAAAGAAAAACTGGATCAGGCAGCTGCGAAGAAGAAATCTAAGTTAGCTTCTTACCAGAAACAGTTAGCATCTGATAAAGAGTTACTGGCATGGTTTGAGGCAGAGGAAAAACGACAAGAAGAGATGGATCTTGCATTGGCGAAAGACGGTAATGCAGACAATACGACATCGAAAGCACAGTCAGAAAAGAATATGACAGGAAGTACGGCATCAAAGAATACAACATCAAAGGCTACGACCGAAAGCAAGAAAGAAACTACAACGACAACATCGCCAGCAACAACAGTTTCGTCAGGAAATCTAAGCTGGCCGGTACCGTCTTGTCATAGTATTTCATCAGGGTATGGCTACCGAATTCATCCAGTTACAGGAGTCAGAAAACTGCATGCTGGAATTGATATTCCATGTTCAACTGGAACAACGATCGTAGCAGCAGCTTCTGGTACAGTAGTGGATGCTGGATACAATGCATACAATGGCAATTACTTAAAGATCAGCCATGGAAATGGACTGGAAACGATGTATCTGCATTGCTCCAAACTTCTAGTATCCTCAGGGGCAAGAGTGTCAGGAGGACAGACGATCGCAAAATCCGGAGCAACTGGTATGGTATCTGGTGCACATCTGCATTTTGTTGTGAAAAAGAATGGAAATTATGTAAATCCTCAAAATTACTTATAACGTCATTACATAAATAGAAAGGAACTAATTTCATGAAGAAGTTTTCAAAAATACTCGTAGGACTACTTGTTGTCGTATGTATTGTGGAAGGATTTTTTCTTTATCGTGCCTATGCGATCCCAAGTACGACCTTACAGACAGCAAGAAAGATTAATCGGATAGAACAGATCATTGATAAATATTATAAAGGTTCTGTTAAGAAGAGTGAGTTGGAAGATTGTACCTACAAAGGTTTAGTTGCAGGACTGGGAGATGTCTATTCCACGTATTATTCAGAGGATGATTTTAAGGAATTAGAACAATCTACAAGTGGTGTTTATTATGGAGTTGGAATATATCTTACACAGGATATAAAGACAGGGATCATAACAGTTGTGAAACCAGTGAAAGGAAGCCCGGCAGACGGAAGTGGACTGAAAAAAGGGGATATTTTAACAAAAGTAGGAAACTATAAATTAAAAACATCGGATGTACTAGATGATATTGTTAAGAAGATCAAAGGTGCAGAAGGAACGAAAGTTAAATTAACATTTACAAGAAATCAGACATCAAAGACTTATACATTCACAAGACAATCGATTGAGAATCCAACAGTTGAAACAAAGATGTTACAAGATAAAGTCGGATATCTTCAGATCACTGAATTTGATGAAGTAACAGTCAGCCAGTTTCGAAGTGGATTGAAAAGTCTTAAGAAACAAGGTGCAAAGAAATTGATCATAGATCTTAGGGATAATCCTGGCGGTTTACTGACAAGTGTAGTGGATATTGCAGGACAGATTCTTCCAAAAGGAACGATTGTTTATACTGAAGATAAGAATGGTAATAAGAAATATTACAAAGACACAAAGAATGAACAGCTTGATATGCCACTATGCGTGTTAGTTAATGGTAACAGCGCGAGTGCAGCAGAGATCCTTTCTGGTGCGATCAAAGATGATAAAGCCGGAACGCTGGTTGGAGAGACAACATTTGGAAAAGGGATCGTACAGGGATTCTTTGAAGTTGGTGATGGATCTTATGTGAAACTGACTTATTCGTCTTATTACACACCAGCAGGACATAACATCCATAAAAAAGGAATCAAGCCAGATGTCGAAGTAAAAGATAACACGAAGACAAAAGCTGACGAACAATTAAACAAAGCGATTTCTATCTTACAGAAGAAATAAGAATTGTAAAGATAGATATAAAAAAGAAAGTATAGAACATATTACCAAAAGTTCTATGCTTTTTTTGTGCAAATTTACGGATTATGTATTAATGGTTGACAAAGCAGAAGTAGTAATCTATAATCGTTCTAAAAAGAACGATAAAGGAGACAGAGATGCATTTTTGGGATAAGCATAAAACGATCACAAGTTATTATGAATTGCTTTCTGGTGAGGTATGTGACCAATATGGGTTAACACAGATGGAATATGACATACTCATGTTCCTGCATGATAATCCTCAGTATAATACCGCTGCAGAAATAGTAAAGATCAGAAAATCAGCAAAATCCCATGTTTCAACTTCGTTAAAGAAATTGGAAAATAAAGGACTTGTTGAAAGAATACAAAGTAAAGACAATAAAAAGCATATTGAAATTATTTTGTTAGATAAGGCAGAACTGATCATAGAAGCAGGACTCAATGCACAAAAACAATTTGCAAAAAATGTTTTAAGTGGATTAACAGAAGAAGAAAAGCAGGTTTGTATCAATATATTTGACAAGATCTGTAATAATGCAGAAGAACATTTAAGAAACTGTAAGGAGAATGCAAATGAAAAATAATTACAAACCACAGGTTCCAGATGTGATGGAAGCAATATTCGATGTAGTGTATTTGGTTTTTGATCTGATTGCTGCCATTTTATTTTTTGTATTTTCAAAAGGAAATATGTTATTTGTTCTTTATGGAATATTAACATTGACACTTTGTGGAGGAGATGCTTTTCATCTGGTGCCAAGAATTATAAGAGCAGCATATGGAAGTAACGATAAAATAAAGCGTCAGTTGGGAATTGGATTACAAGTATCGTCTATTACAATGACAATATTTTATATTATTTTGATGTATGTCTGGAAATTTACATTCCCAGAATTTAAAATACCCGTGATCATTGAAGTTATAATATGGATATCAGCGATAGTTAGAATTGTGATATGCATGTTTCCACAGAATAATTGGTGTACAGATGAAGGAAATATGAGATTATCTATTATCAGAAATACAGTTTTTGCGATTACTGGTATAGGGGTGATCATCTTGTATTTGATTTCAGAAAATACCTATGGATATCATATGACAAGGATGGTTGCAGCTATCATTATTTCTTTTGGCTGTTATCTTCCAGTAACTTTATTCAGTAAAACAAAACCAAAGGTTGGACTATTAATGATCCCTAAGACCTGTGCATATATGTGGATCATTGCAATGGGGCTTCAGCTCTTATTTTAAGTTGTGATAAAAAAGAAAAATTTGATCAGAATAAGAAGTACAGAACAAACATTCGAATAGTTCTGTACTTTTTTTTATTACTTTGTTATAATCATGCATAGATGAAAAGATAAGAGATATTTCATAAGGGAGAAGTTATATGGATCATTTTGAATTAGTATCAGAATATGAGCCAACTGGGGATCAGCCACAGGCGATCGAGAAGCTGACCAAAGGATTTCAAGATGGGAATCAGTTTGAGACGCTTCTTGGAGTGACTGGTTCAGGTAAGACATTTACAATGGCGAATATTATACAGAATTTGAATAAACCGACATTGATCTTGGCACATAATAAGACGTTAGCAGCACAGTTATATAGTGAGTTTAAGGCGTTTTTTCCACATAACGCCGTGGAATATTTTGTCTCCTATTATGATTATTATCAGCCAGAGGCCTATGTTCCATCTACCGATACTTATATAGAGAAGGATTCATCGGTCAATGATGAGATTGATAAATTACGACATAGCGCGACAGCAGCATTGATCGAGAGAAAAGATGTGATCGTTGTATCTAGTGTTTCCTGCATTTATGGAATTGGTAGCAAAGAAAGCTATTCAGAGATGATGATCTCTTTGAGACCAGGGATGATAAAGGACAGGGACGAGGTGATCGATGACCTGATCAATATTCAGTATGTAAGAAGCGAACTTGACTTTAAGAGAGGTACTTTCAGAGTTAAGGGGGATGTGTTGGAGATCCTTCCGGTTTCTACATTTGAAGATGCAGTCAGAGTTGAATTTTTTGGAGATGAGATCGATCGTATTGTGGAATTTGATGTTTTAACAGGTGAAGTAAAGAGAAGCTTGAATTTCGTGGCAATATTCCCGGCATCACATTATGTTGTACCACAGGAACAGATTGAACGTGCGATCAAAGGGATTAAGGAAGAACTTGCTGAGCAGGTGACATATTTTAAAGAACATGATCAGCTGATCGAAGCACAGAGAATTGCAGAGCGAACGAATTTTGATATTGAAATGTTAAGAGAAACAGGATTTTGTTCTGGGATTGAGAACTACTCCAGACATTTAGCAGGATTAGAACCAGGACAGCCGCCAAGTACGTTAATTGATTTCTTTGGGGATGACTTTTTGATGATCATTGATGAGTCGCATATCACTGTACCACAGATCGGTGGAATGTATGCAGGAGATCAGTCCAGAAAGTCAACGTTAGTAGATTTTGGATTTCGTTTGCCTTCTGCGAAAGATAACCGTCCTTTGGAATTTGGTGAATTTGAACAGAAGATCGATCAGATGTTATTTGTATCTGCAACACCTGGTAAATACGAAGAAGAGCATGAATTATTAAGGGCAGAACAGATCATCAGACCAACAGGTTTACTAGACCCAGCAATCGATGTACGTCCGGTGGAAGGACAAATTGATGATCTGTTAGGAGAGATTCATAAAGAGACAGACAAAGGCAATAAAGTACTTGTCACAACACTGACCAAGCGAATGGCGGAAGAATTGACCGATTATATGCGTGAAGTTGGTATCCGGGTAAAATATTTACATTCAGATATTGATACATTAGAGCGAATTGAGATCGTGAGAGATTTGAGAATGGGAGTTTTTGATGTATTGGTTGGAATCAACCTGTTAAGAGAAGGCCTGGATATTCCAGAGATTACATTGGTTGCAATTCTTGATGCAGATAAAGAGGGATTCTTGCGTTCTGAGACATCTCTTGTGCAGACGATCGGGCGTGCAGCACGTAACAGTGAAGGACATGTTATTATGTATGCAGATCATATGACAGATTCCATGCATGCAGCGATCACGGAGACAGAACGAAGACGTGAGATTCAGGATGAATATAACAAAGAGCATGGAATTACGCCACAGACGATCAAGAAAGATATCAGAGATCTGATCAAGATATCTGATGAACATGAAGAGGAAACAGGTGGATATGAAAAAGATATGGAATCCATGTCTAAGAAAGAATTAAAAGAAGTGATCGAGCGGTTAAGTAAGAAGATGAATCAGGCAGCAGCAGAATTAAACTTCGAATTGGCTGCACAGCTTAGAGATGAATTAAAAGAATTCAAGATCGCATATCAGGAATATGACGATTAAAAGAAGAAATACTAAAACTGATGATAGATTAGAATTAGGAGCTTATCAATGAAGAAAGAGATGATCCGCATCAAAGGTGCGAGAGAAAATAACTTAAAGAATATAGATCTAGAAGTGCCGAGAAACCAGTTTGTTGTATTTACAGGGCTGAGTGGTTCTGGAAAATCTTCTCTGGCATTTGATACGATTTATGCAGAAGGACAGAGAAGATACATGGAATCTTTATCTTCTTATGCAAGACAGTTTTTGGGGCAGATGGAGAAACCGGATGTAGACAGCATTGAGGGATTATCTCCTGCGATTTCTATTGATCAGAAGTCAACAAACAGAAACCCAAGATCTACAGTAGGAACTGTGACAGAGATTTATGATTATTTTCGATTACTGTACGCAAGAGTCGGAATCCCACATTGTCCAAAGTGTGGGAAACCGATCAGTAAGCAGACCGTAGATCAGATGGTAGATCGTCTGATGCAGTTAGAAGAACGTACAAGGATTCAGCTTCTGGCACCGATCGTTCGTGGAAGAAAAGGAGAACATGCAAAGGTTTTCCAGAATGCGAAGAAAAGTGGATATGTTCGTGTCAGAGTTGATGGCAATGTTTATGATCTGTCAGAGGACATTCCAATGGAGAAAAATAAGAAACATAACATTGAAATCGTGGTGGATCGTTTAGTGGTCAAACCTGGGATTGAAAAACGATTAACAGATTCTATCGAGACAATCTTAAATCTAGCCGATGGATTGATGATGGTTGATGTGATCGGTGGAGAAACTTTGAATTTTAGCCAGAGTTTTTCCTGCCCTGACTGTGGTATCAGTATTGATGAAGTAGAACCAAGAAGTTTTTCCTTCAATAATCCATTTGGAGCTTGTCCGGTATGCCATGGACTTGGATATAAGATGGAATTTGATGTGGATTTAATGATCCCTGACCAAAAGTTAAGTATTGCAGAAGGGGCAATTCAGGTCTTTGGATGGCAATCATCAACGGATAAGAAGAGTTATACAAGAGCAATCTTAGATGCGCTCGCAAGGGAATATCATTTTGATCTGGAAACACCATTTAAAGATTATCCACAGGAAGTCAAAGATGTTTTATTGTATGGAACTGGTGGCAGAGAAGTCAAAGTCTATTATAAAGGGCAGAGAGGCGAAGGTGTCTATGATGTGGCATTTGAAGGGATCATCAAGAATGTTGGAAGAAGATATCGTGAGGCATCTCAGAATATGAAAGCAGAATACGAGACATTTATGACGATCACACCTTGCGATGAATGTCATGGACAGCGATTAAAGCAGGAATCACTGGCGGTAACGGTTGCAGATAAGAATATTGCCGAGATGTGTGATATGTCAGTCGGGGAAATGGTTTTATTTTTAGAAACGATGGAATTGAGTGAACGCCAGAAACTGATCGGAGAACAGGTTTTAAAAGAGATTAAGGCAAGAATCGGATTCTTAAATGACGTGGGACTAGATTATCTGACGTTATCAAGGGCTACTGGAACATTATCTGGTGGAGAAGCGCAGCGAATCCGTCTGGCAACACAGATCGGTTCTGGATTAGTTGGAGTAGTTTATATCTTAGATGAGCCAAGTATCGGACTTCACCAGAGAGATAATGACAAACTGATTCGTACACTTAAGAATCTAAGGAATTTAGGAAATACACTGATCGTTGTAGAGCATGATGAAGATACGATGCTGGCAGCAGATTATATTGTAGATATCGGACCGAAAGCAGGAGAATATGGTGGAGAAGTTGTTGCAACGGGAACTGCAAAACAGATCATGAAGAATAAGAAATCCATCACAGGAGCTTATTTAAGCGGAAAGATCAAGATTCCAGTACCACAAGTCAGAAGAAAACCATCAGGATTCCTAAAAGTAGTCGGGGCACAGGAGAATAATTTAAAGAATATTGATGTAGAAATCCCACTTGGAATTTTCACTTGTGTAACGGGAGTCTCTGGATCAGGAAAGAGTTCTTTAGTCAATCAGATTTTATACAAACGTCTGGCAAAAGAACTAAACAGGGCTAAGACGAAACCAGGACTACACAAAGACATCGAAGGATTTGAACAGTTAGATAAGATCATAGCGATCGACCAGTCACCGATTGGAAGAACACCAAGATCCAATCCTGCAACTTACACAGGAGTCTTTGATCAGATCAGAGATCTGTTTGCGATGACAAAAGATGCAAAAGCAAAAGGATACAATAAAGGAAGATTCAGTTTCAACAAGAAAGGCGGGCGATGCGAAGCCTGTGCAGGAGATGGTATCATCAAGATTGAGATGCACTTTTTACCAGATGTGTATGTCCCTTGTGAAGTATGTCATGGAAAACGATACAATAGAGAAACACTTGAAGTTAAATACAAGGGAAAGAGTATTTATGATGTTCTGAATATGACAGTGGAAGAAGCCTGTGATTTCTTCTCTAATATTCCATCGATCAGCCGTAAGATGGAGACATTAAGAGATGTTGGATTAGGATACATTCGATTAGGGCAGCCATCCACAGAATTATCAGGGGGAGAAGCACAGAGGATCAAACTGGCAGCAGAATTAAGCAAACGAAGTACAGGAAAGACCATTTATATCTTGGATGAGCCAACGACAGGACTTCATTTTGCAGATGTTCACAAACTGGTGGATATCCTTGCAAGACTGACTGAAGGTGGCAATACTGTGATCGTGATCGAACATAATCTGGAAGTGATCAAGACTGCGGATTATATTATCGATATGGGACCAGAAGGTGGATCAGGCGGTGGAACAGTTGTTGCAGCAGGGACACCAGAAGAGATCTGCGAGGTTGAGGAATCTTATACTGGGCAGTATTTGAAAGGGATACTTAATCGATAAAATCTGTGGGTAGGCTTGTGTGTATGTTAAACGGTATTGGTTAATAATTTTTGTATTTATTAACAGATGTTAAAAGGACTTCTGCAACACCGATGTATTGAGATGTTCAAAAATGATAAAAATAAAACTGCTCATAGATGAAAAAATATATAATATCACAATAAAATGTCATAAATATACCGACAAAATGCACAATTAAATAATATATAATGTTGTAAATATTATAAACATATGATAAAATAAAACACATCAGATGCATGAAAACACACATATCGATCGTGTTTTATTTTTTACGATGGTATGCAAACAAAGGCAGAGGAGGAGTCATATGAACGGTAAGTCAACAGTTAAGTCATTGATAGCATTGACAATGGCAGGAGCAATGGTATTCTCAATGAATACAATGCCAGTAAGTGCTGCAAAGAAAAAGACAAAGGCAAAAAGCACAGTGAAGAGTGTAAAAGTTGTTGCTCCATCTGGATCAAAGAAGAGTGCAACCGTGGCAAAAGGAAAGTCAATCAAACTTGCAGTCACAGTGAATGCAACAAAGAAAGCATACAAGAAAGTTACTTACAAAGTAAGCAACAAGAAAGTGATTTCTGTATCCAAAAAAGGGGTTGTCAAAGGAAAGAAAGCTGGAACAGCAACGGTAAAAGTAATTTCCGCAAAAAATAAGAAAAAGACAGCAAGTATTAAGATCAAAGTTGTCAGTGGAGCAGTTAAGAAAGTCAAACTTAATAAGAGTAATTTAGCACTGAATGTCGGAGATTCAGGAAAATTAAGTGTGAAAGTAACAGCTTCCAAGAAAGCATACAAAACATTAAAATGGACAACATCCAATAAGAAGGTAGCAACCGTTACAAGCAAAGGTGTTGTCAAAGGAATCGGAAAAGGAACAGCAAAGATCACGGCTGCATCTCTTGATGGAACTGGAAAGAAGAGTACATGTACAGTAACGGTTCGTGAGAAGCAGGTAGTGAATGGAATTAAGAGTCTGGAAGTTTATAATCCATTGAAATCTTATTCTTCTAGTACTTTGAAAGTAACATTAGATTCACCTCAGGTATTAACAGCAGATGATATTAAAGTTGAGACAAAGAGTTATGGAGAAGGTTCTTATATGGGAACAGTTTCTGTAGATGATATATATACAACAGACAATCAGACATATGAAGTATATTTGGCGAATGATGATATTTATAATGGAAGATATGTAAGAGTCACAGTCAATGCATTGAATGGACAGAAAACAGCAGAAGTAAGATTTCTGGTAGATCCAGATACAGTGAGACAAGTACATACAGCAAAAGTTGGTGATGACGAACATAGTTTTTCTGTGGATGATGATGCTATGGGAACTTCAAGATCAGCGATCAAAACAGGTACTTTGCCAGCAGGCTACAAATTAATTAATGAACTGGGTGATTCTGCACGTGTTCGAGGAATACCATCAGCTGTAGCAGATAATCAGCATGTTGTATTTGCAACAACAGATGAATTGGGAAGAGATACAACAACAGATGTGAATTTCCTGATCGGGGATGATGACCATATTGTGGTTGAGAATCAAACTATTGGAGATCAGGTAAGTGGAATGATCTATGCGAAAGATTCTTTCTATAAAGATCTTCATTTTGCAGGTGGAAATGGAAAAATCACTGCAGAGATTTTGAACACATATGATGGAACATTTAAGATTGATGATACATACAGTGATTCAGTAGGAATTACGGTTGTAGATTCTAATAAACTTGCAGCAGGAACTTATGATATACCAGTACGAATTACAGATAGCAATGGAAAAACAGGTCAGGGTACATTAAAAGTTATCGTTACTGCATCAGTGAAAGTTGTAACGAAAGTAAATAATAATAGTCCTGATGGAACGATTTATTTCTATAACCACAATTCAAATGAGGAATTTTCGTTAAGAAGTATCGAAAAAGAGGGTAAATATAGTGGTAGTGTAGGAAATACAACATTAACATCCACAGGATATTTACCACACGGTACATATTCCGTATATTATCGTATGTGTGGACGTAAGATCATGCTGAATAAATCATTGAATGTAAGTGGAGATACTAATCTTGAATTTACCTTACCAACTACGAAGATTACAGGAACGATCTATGATGTGAATAACAAGAAATATGAAAACAGTGTTGATGTTTGCATGTATAGAAGTAATGACCTTGATACAAGATATTATTCTGTATCAGATTATACTAGTGACGGAACATATTCGTTCCAGGGAGTTCCAGATGGACAGTATGTATTGGTTGTTTCAGGACAGAAAGATGGTAAATACTTCGAGACAACATCAGGAACGATCACAGTTTCCGGTGGAAATGCAACCATGGATGTGAAACTTCCAGTGGCAAACCCAGCAAACCCACAGCAGTAAACAAGAAATAATTAAAAAATAAGAAAAGGCAGTCGTTTTTCAATGGCTGCCTTTTCTTATTTTGACTTGACAACTGGTGAAAATAATATAAAATAATAAATAACAATAATAAATAATAAAACATAAAAGGAGAATAAAAGATGTTTGTAGAAGAACGGCATCAGGAAATCTTACATTTGCTTCAGGAAAATGAAAAAGTAAAAGTCAAAGAACTAAGCAAACAATTTGAGGTAACAGAAGACTGTATTCGAAAAGATTTAGCAAGTATGGAGGCAAAAAATCTTTTAAAAAGAACTTATGGAGGAGCAGTGCTTCCAGATACTTTGCATCCGGGACATACAAATCTTGTATCGACAAGAAAAGATAAGAATATAAAGCAGAAACAAAAAATTGCAAAAAAAGCAGTAAAATTGATTCGTCCTGGAGATATGATCTTTTTGGATACCTCGACAACAAACATTGAATTGGCGAAAGAAATCCAGAAACAGGAACTTGAGATTACAGTGATAAGCTGTATGATGGATATTGCATACATTTTCGCCCAAACAAAGAAAGTAAAATTTATTTTGTTAGGCGGAGAATTTAATCAATCTCAGAATGGTTTTCTTGGAGAATTGACGGTTCAAATGATGAAGAATTTTAGATTTGATATCTGTTTTATGGGAGTTGTGGGAGCAGATGTAGAGAATGATGAAGTAATGACATATGTACCAGAAGATGGAATTATGAAATCTCATGCGATGAAAAGAAGTAGAAGACGATATTTGGTAATGGAAAATTGTAAATTTGATTTTAAAGCTAATTATGTATATACAACATTTGAAGATGTTGACGGTATTTTATGTGAAGAAAAGCCGTCAAAAAAAATTAGTGAAAAACTAAAAGAATATCAGGTAGAAGTTATTGAGTAAAGAATTAAATTAGAAAGGACAAATTCTATGGAAGGATTATATCAGACACAGCGAATCAAAGATTTAAAAGATAAAATGTTATCAGAGCCAAGATACGCATCAATCGAACAGGCACTGATCATCACAAAAACATATCAGGAGAATGAAGATGATCCAAGGATCATACAGAGAGCAAAATCATTAAAAGCAGCCTTAGAGCAGATGGAGATCCGTGTAGAACCTGAAGAACTGATCGTTGGAAACCGTACAGCCGGAGTTCGTTATGGAGTTGTATTTCCAGAGAGCGGAAGCACATGGGTAGACAAAGAATTTGAAACACTCCCAACAAGACCACAGGACCGCTTCAATGTGCATCAGGAAGATATTGAAACATTCCGTAAGGTCATCAAACCATACTGGGAAGGAAAGTCCTTAGAAGATGTCCTGAACCAGAGATATGGAAAAGAAATCAACGAGATTGCCAAAGTTGTAAAGATCAACCAGAAAGACCATGCCCAAGGACATATCTGCCCTGATTGTGTCAAATGGTTAGAGATGGGACCACAGGGATTACTTGATCAGGCAGAGGAAAAATTAAAGACATGTCAAGAAGAACAGAAAGACTTCTATGAGAGTGTTAAGATCGTCATGGAAGGAGCGAAACACTTTATGGTCCGTTATCATGACCTGATCATGGACATGGCAGAAAATGAATCAGATGAAACAAGAAAACATACCATGATCAAAGTAGCCAAAAACTGTAAGAATATTTCTGAACGTCCAGTACAGACATTTCATGAAGCAGTACAGTCTACATGGTTCTTATTTGTAATCTTACAGATGGAATCCAATGCATCCTCATTTTCACCAGGAAGATTAGACAGACATTTAGAAGCTTATTATGAAAAAGATATCAAAGAAGGAAGCTTAGATAAACAGCAGGCGTTAGAGATCATTGAATGTTTATGGTTGAAATTTAACGAGATCGTATATATGAGAAACTCCCACGGAGCAAAATATTTCGCAGGATTCCCAATTGGATTCAATATTGCGATCGGCGGACAGGATGAGAATGGAAATGATACATATAATGATTTATCATTCCTGTTCTTAGAAGCTCAGAAACATTTAGGACTTCCACAGCCAAACCTTTCCGTAAGACTTCATGAAGGAACGTCGGACGAATTATTAAAAGAATCAGTGAGAGTCGTAGCCAAAGGAAGCGGAATGCCACAGTTCTTCAATGATAAGGCAGTCATTCCATCCATTCAGGAATTAGGAATTGAAGAAAAAGATGCAAGAGATTATGCGATCGTTGGATGCGTGGAATTGACAACACAGGGAAATAATCTTGGATGGAGCGATTCTGCGATGTTTAATTTAAACAAAGCATTAGAAGTGACACTAACTGGTGGAACATGCCTCTTAACAGGAGAAAAGATCGCTCCAGATTATGGAAATCTTGAGGCATACGAGTCATTTGAAGAGCTGGAAGCAGCATTCAAGAAACAGATTGATTATTTCATGGATAAGATGCTTCTTGCATGTGAAGAAGTAGAAAAAGCCCATATCGATCTTCTGCCATCTCCATTTTTATCAGCATCCATTGAAAACTGTATGGAAAATGGAATGGATGTCACAGCAGGCGGTGCAAAATACAATTTATCCGGAATTCAGATGATTCAGGTTGCAAATCTTGCGGATAGTCTTGTCGCAATCAAGCAGCTGGTGTATGATGAAAAGAAGTGCACACAAAAAGAAATGCTAGATGCATTAAAGAACAATTTTGAAGGATATGAAATCTTAAGAGCAATGTGCGTCAATAAAGTTCCAAAGTACGGAAATGACATTGATGAAGTCGACAAACAAGGAACAAAATGGGTAGATTACTTCAAGAATCGATTAAGAACATTTAAAAACTATCGAAAAGGTCCATATCATACAGGAATGTATACCGTATCAGCCCATGTGCCAATGGGTGAAAATGTAGGCGCAACTCCAGATGGACGATATGCAAAAGAACCGTTAGCAGATGGAGGAATGTCACCTGTTTATGGAAGAGATATCAAAGGACCAACAGCCGTATTAAAGTCCGTATCCAAACTAGATAAGACATTGACAACGAATGGTGGATTATTAAATATGAAATTCCTTCCCGAATTTTTCAAGACAGAGACAGGAATTGATAAATTTGCGAATTTCTTAAGAACCTTTGTCGATCTAGAGATTCCACATATCCAGTTTAACGTAGTAAGAAAAGAAGACCTGCTTGCAGCAAAGAAGAATCCAGAGCAATACCGCGGATTGACCGTCAGAGTTGCAGGTTACACAGCCTACTTTACAGAACTTGCCGATGAACTGCAAAATGAGATCATCGCAAGAACAAGTTATGGAGATATTTAAGATGACAGGAAAAGTATTTGATATTCGCAGATTTTCAACGCACGATGGAGACGGAATCCGTACCACAGTATTTTTAAAAGGATGTCCGTTAAAATGTGTCTGGTGCCAGAACCCAGAAGGAATTTCCATCCGCAAAAGACCCATTTATTTTGAAAACCGCTGCATGCATTGTAAGACGTGTATTGCAAAATCAAAAGATCAGGGCGTTACGATGGAAAATGACCAGATACACATTCATCCCAATAGAAATGAAGACTGGAATACCATCATTGATTGGTGCCCAACGGGAGCGATCGCGATGGATTCCAGAGAGATGAGCGTAGAAATGGTTATGGAAGAAATCCGCAAAGATAAATCATTCTATCGTTATGGGAATGGAGGGGTTACGATCTCAGGCGGGGAACCATTACTGCAGTGGAAATTTACAAAAGAGCTGTTAAAAGCATGTAAAAAAGAAGGAATCCACACCGCGATCGAGACATCCCTGTATGCAGATCAGGAAGTGATCAAAGAGATCCTTCCATATTTAGACCGGATCTTTGCAGACTTTAAATTAGCAACAGAAAAGGATCATATGCATTACACCGGGGTTTCAAATCAAAAGATCAAAGACAATATCAGATACTTATTAGAGACATCAAACAGAGACAAGGTCATCATAAGAACACCAATGATCCCAGGAATGACTACAACCGAAGACAATATCAAGGGAATTGCAAAATATTTAAATGGAATCTATCAGTATGTTTCTTATGAAATCTTAAACTATAATCCGCTGGCTGAAGCAAAATATCATTTGGTAGATAAAGAATACTGTTTTGAAGAAAATCCAAAACTGTACACAAAAGAACAGATGCAGGAATTTAAAAGCTGGGCAGTCGAAGGTGGATTAGAGAATATTATTATCGAGTCATAAACAGCACCATATGTTATCAAAGGAAAGACAATGGGAAACTGCTAATATCAGGTTTCAAAATAATAAAAAATAATAAAAGTGAGAAAGAAGATTGTTGAGAATAAGATTCGGCAGTCTTCTTTTTTTGCTTGGATAAGCTATAAAAGAAAATTATGAGAATGGTTATTTAATAATTGCGGTTATACAACTGCAAAAACAGAACTTTAAAAGGATTGATATAGGGAATTTGCAGTTGAACAACCGCAAAACTTGAATAAAGGATCTGTTGAAAAACAATAAAAAACGAGATAGAATAATATCAAACAAATGGAAAACAATAAGAAAGGAGATAAAATGAGTAAAGAACTAATCGCAAATGACATCATTTTATTTGATCTAGAAGCAGAAACAAAACAGGAAATTATTGAGAAACTTGCTGATGCAATGGATAAGGACGGAAGACTTGAAGATAAAGACGGATATATGGCAGACGTTCTTGCAAGAGAAGAATCCTCATCAACAGCGATCGGGTTTGAAACAGCAACACCACATGCAAAATCAATAAGTGTAAAAGAACCATCTTTAGCATTTGCCAGATTAAAACATCCGATCAAATGGGATGATGAAGAAGTCAGTATGATCTTCCAGATCGCAGTACCATCTCCAGGACAGGGAGACAGACATTTGGAAATCTTATCAAAATTATTTAGAAATCTTGTCTATGATTCATTCAGAGATCAGATGTTACAGGCAACAACAAAAGAAGAAATTGTTGACATTTTAAAAGAGTTTTAAATATATAGAAAAGGAGAACAAATATGGAAAAACAAGAAAATGAATTAATTGGAATCTTGAAAAATACAAGAGCACATCTGATGAATGGTGTATCTTACATGATTCCAGTTGTAGTAGGTGGAGGAATTCTTTGCGCGATCTCTATGATGATCAATGGTGGATCAGCATCCGTTCCAGATTCAGGATTTGCAGCACAGTTATGGACGATCGGTGCTTCTGGATTAACATTAATGGTAGCAGTATTCTCAGCATTCATTGCAATGTCAATCGCAGACAGACCTGGATTTGCACCTGGTTTATTAGGTGGTTACTTATCATCACAGGTTGGAGCTGGTTTCCTTGGAGGTATCGTAACAGGTCTTGTAGCAGGTATTGTATGTTACTACTTAAAGAAATTACCATTACCTAAATCTGTACAATCATTAAAATCTATCATTATCATTCCAATTCTTGGATTACTTGTTACAGGTGGAGTGATGGTATGTGTACTTGGAGGTCCTTTAGCAGCAGTTAATACAGGATTAACAACTTGGTTAACACATATGAGTGGTGGATCTAAAGTAGTATTAGGTATCATCGTTGGATGTATGATCGCATTTGACCTTGGTGGTCCAGTAAATAAAGTAGCATATAGTATGATGGCAGTAGCAATCGGAGCAGGAGCTTATGATTATGCAGCAGCAGCAGCGATCGCAATTGCAATCCCACCAATGGGATCAGGATTATCTTCTTTATTACTAAAGAAAAAATTCACAGAAGAAGAAAGAGGAGCAGGAGTTTCATCTATCATCTTAGGATGTGTTGGAATTACAGAAGGAGCAATCTCCTACGCAGCCGCTGACCCATTACATATGATTCCAATCAATATGATCAGTTCAGCAGTTGCAGCAACAATTTCTTACATGGTGGGTGCAGGATGTGCAGCTTCATGGGGAGGATTGATCGTATTACCAGTATGTACAAACCGTATCGGATATGTATTAGCAATTGCAGCAGGTGTTGCAGTTCATGTAGTATTATGTAAATTATTAAAGAAAGATGTTTCAGAAACAGAACAGCCATCAGACAGTGATGACGACGATGTAGAAATCGATCTTGAATTTTAAGAAATCATATAGAACAATAAAAGAAGTAAAGGAGATAGAGTTATGAAATTTTTAGCAGTAACAGCGTGTCCATCAGGAGTAGCACACACATATATGGCAGCAGAAGCAATTGAAAAAGCATGTAGAGAAAGAGGAATCGAAGTAAAAGTAGAAACTCAGGGATCTATCGGAATTGAAAATGAGATCACAGCAGATGATGTAAAAGATGCAGATATCGTTATCTTAACAAAAGATATGCCAATCAAAAATGAAGAAAAATTCGGAGATCTTCCAAAAGCAAGAATCGCAATCAGCGATGCAGTAAAAAAAGCAGATGCCATCGTAGGAAAACTAGAAGCAACTTTAAATGCAAAAAAATAATAGATAATGATCATTTGAAGATCAAATGAAAAAGTGAAATGTACGGCCAGATCCGGCGGATACATTTCACTTTTTCTGTTTGCAAAATAAAATAATCGTTATATTATGTTTCCAACTGTTTTCCTAGAAAATCAGAAGCGATCTTAGCAATTTTAAACTCCTGATCATCTAATTTATCTTCAATAGAAAGAATACATACAAATCCAACGGCTTCACTTTCTGCAATGATCGTAGAAAGACACACATAGCGAAATACCTCTGGGAAGTCCAAGATCAGAGGAAAGAAATCTTCTTTTTCACGGTCCATCAATATATGTTTTCGATCTATCAAAGCTTCTTCAGCCTTTTCATCTAATAATTTTCCAATTAGTTTTTTGGCGTTTGGTCCGGCAGCAGCGATCACACAGTCTTGATCACAGATACAGATCGTATGTGGAATCTGAGCAGCGATCGATTCTGCATATAGCTGTGCACTGTTTCCCAGTTCACCGATCGGGGAATATTTCTTTAAAATGATATCGCCGTCTTTTTCTGTAAATATCTCCAAAGGATCGCTTTCTCTGATATGCATGGTTTTTCGTATTTCTTTTGGTATAACGATCCGGCCAAGGTCATCAATTCTTCGTATAATACCTGTAGCTTTCATTCTTAAGATCCTCCATGTTCATTGGTTTTCGTGTATGCTTGTAGTATTTGTAAAATCATTGGTTTTATACCCGGATTATGGTATAATATTTCATTAACAGAGAAAAAGATAAGGAGAATCAAGATGAAATTTCATACACAATTAAAAGCGAAAGATATTTTTAAATTTTCGTTAGCATACACGTATTCCGGAGTGCAGGCGATTTTGACGATTTTTATGCTAGGAGTTGGAGCATATATGATCGTCCATGGAATCGGTCAGCCAGAAGGACAGACGAATATTATTTTTGGTGTAGTCGTTATTGCATTATTTGTTGTCATTAATCCACTGATGATATATGTAAAAGCAAAGAAACAGGCAATTGAGAATCCAGTATACAAGAATCCAACGTACTATACCTTACAAGATGATGGTATTTTTGTGGAACTAGGAGAAGAAAGTGCAACGATCGAGTGGATCAGAGTTTATAAGATCACACATTTTATGGGACTGACATTATTATATACAGGAAAACAGCAGGCATTTGTATTTCCAGATTATGAACTTGGTGATGACAGAGAAAAGATGTTAGATTATATGAAAGAACACATCAAAGAAGCAAGAAAGAAAGCTGCCCAGACACAGGCAGATGGAGGAGATATTTCAAAATACTCTCAGGCATCCGTAGAAACTGAGCAGTCAGAGACAGAAGCAGAAACTCAGGTTGAAGCATCAGAATCAGAAGTTCAAGAGAATTCAGAAGGAGAAAAATAGAAAATGATCGTACAAAGTTTTTGTGCAGAAGATACGTATGAGATCGGAAAGAAGATTGGACAGGAGGCACAGCCTGGACAGGTGATCTGTTTATATGGAGATCTTGGGGTTGGCAAGACTGTATTTACAAAAGGGTTGGCAGATGGACTTGGCATCACAGAACCAATTCAGAGTCCGACTTTTACGATCGTAAGAGAATATGAAGAGGGAAGGCTTCCACTATACCATTTTGATGTTTATCGTATTGGTGATATTGAAGAGATGGACGAGATCGGATATGAAGATTATGTTTATGGAGAAGGAGTCTGTCTGATCGAATGGGCAAATCTGATCGAGGAGATTCTGCCAGATCATTATCAAAAGATTACGATCCGTAAAGATTTAGAAAAGGGATTTGACTATCGAGAGATTGAAATGGAGGAACAATAGATGAAATTATTAGTACTGGATAGTTCTGGTCTGGTAGCTTCTGTGGCATTGATCGAAGATGATCAGTTGATCGCAGAATATACGACTGGAAATAAATTAACACATTCTCAGACATTGCTTCCAATGTTAGATGAAGTGATCAAGAGAACATCCTTTGAGATAGAAGATATTGATGCGGTTGCGGTAGCAAAAGGACCAGGTTCTTTTACGGGACTTCGTATTGGTGCAGCAACGGCCAAAGGACTGGGATTGGCACTGGATAAACCAATTATTCCTGTGCCAACTGTAGATGGACTTGCATATCAGTTATTTGGAACATCTATGATCATTTGTCCAATGATGGATGCCAGAAGAAAACAAGTGTATACAGGATTTTACCGATTTGAAGGCAGTGAAATGAAAGTCTTAAAGGAACAATGTGCCCAGAGTGTAGAAGATACATTGACACAGTTGAAAGAATATAACGAACCAGTTGTATTTCTGGGGGATGGTGTACCAGTATATAAGGAAGAAATCTTAGAGAAGATGGGTGATCTGGCGATTTTTGCTCCAGCACATGCAAACCGTCAGAGAGCAGCAGCAGTTGGAACGTTAGCACAAGTATATTTTGCACAGGGAATTTATGAAAGTGCAGACGAATTTGTGCCAGAATATTTAAGAAAATCTCAGGCTGAACGAGAGAGAGAAGAGAGGCTTCATGGACAAAAGTAGTATAACAGCCAGAGAATGGCACGTGAGGAAAGCACTTCCAGAAGATCTTCCTATGATCGCTGAGATAGAAAAACTTTCTTTTCACACACCATGGAGTTTCGAAAGTATTGAGTCTTTCTATTATCGTAAAACTAGTGATATTTATGTATGGAGAGATAGAAATCGTATTAGCGGATATATAATCGCTGAGCATGTGTTGGATCAGGCAGAATTACATAGGATCGCAATGGTTCCATTTATAAGGAAAAT
>UMIG01015609.1_pt1 | contig 27001 bp, 23 predicted proteins | sample 1965761 | NCBI WGS metagenome assembly UMIG01 (sample SAMEA4836122, study PRJEB28245) | human gut metagenome | biome: gut microbiome; material: fecal sample | place: Denmark | collected 2008 | reverse complement strand
TAAGATGACACAGTCCTGCCAATTTAAGTTTTGAAACCAACCAAATATTCTTTTTTCTGCTGCACTTTTTATATCCGGACTAAAAGTCGCAGGTATCATTCTCGCCATCGTAATCCTCCAACAGTTCTCCAAAGTATCCTAATTCTCTATTTTCGTATTTCCCCACAATAGCAACACGGTCTAATAAACAGTTTCTCGCTTCACAACTTGTTTCCGGAAGAAGCGCACAGGCATGGCACGCCGCATAATTTAAAGAATTATATCCTTGAGCCATAGAATCGCCACATAATGGATCAGATGAACACCATGATGCTTCTTGGAGCATGTTTCTAATCGTTGCTTCCATCAATTCCGCTTCTCCTTGACGTACTAAACCACCTAAACTTCCATCCGAATCAGATGATGAAGTATAAATCAATACTCCTGCCATCGATTCATTTGAGTTTGGATACGTACTATAGATTCTTTCTTTCAATGCTGATCCTGAGTAACCACAATCCAACGTTAACTGACGAATCAATAAATGTGCAAATGTATGTAACATAACATATCTAGGAGACATTTTGCCTTTCCCAATATTATCATCCCCTAAACGAGAAATCATAAGAGCATATCTATCTCCATTTTTCTCTTCCCACTCTTTTAACTTGTCTTCATTAAATCGGATAAAGATTCCTTCCCCTCTCATCTGGATTGCAGGCAACCAATCATGTGCCTTATTCCACAACGGTTGATAATCATTTCCATTGGCTCCAACAGCACGATTATCATCTGGTGAAGGCTTTTCAGGTGTAATTCTTCGGAATCCTTTTACTGCAAGAACCTCTCTTAACCTTTTAACAAGCATAACCGAATCAACATATCCATCTAAAATCTCAGGGATTTCTGATTCTATCGATATGAACTGTTCAGGCTCATCCTCTTCCTCATCACCTTCATGTTCATTACTCAGTGCTCTATATTCTTCTTCATATAACATTTTTTCAGTAAATGGTTCTTCATTATCATCCTCAACTCTTCCAGGATAATCAGGACGTTCCTTTATTGCTTTTAAGTAATCATCAACAGAATATTTTCCTGAAACCAAATTAGATCCAAACAATAAATTAATTGCCATTTTTAAAGTATCATCATTCACCTGATTAGCACAAAATCCTTTGATTCTTTCCCATTCTTCGTCAATATCCCTCTGTATTTTTTGACTCCACGGAGGTATAGTTAATGCACTCTGTGTAACACTGAAAAATACATTAGAAGCACCTCTTTGCAAAGTTCTCATTGGTGCATTACAAGGTTCAGGATCATTAAACTCTTTGCTTGCTCCTATCCATGGTCGTTTTCCCTTACACTTATATCCTTTTAATGCATCATTACTCATGCATCCTTCCATGGTACGTTCTTTTCCACAAGCTTCACATCTGATAACAATACTTGATAAACCACCCGTATTGTTTTCAAATCTTATGCTCAATTGATCCCACTTGTCAGCAGCTGGGCACTCTTCCAAATTTCCATAATGAACCCACCATTTATATGGAAAATCCTCTAAATGTCCATTAACACAAGCTGCCACAAAACGTGAAGGGACTAATTCACGCCCGCAACTGCATTTTCGTTTTTTAGAATCACCAAAATCTCTGTAATCTTTCAAATTATATTTTTCACATTTAGGGCAAAAATGTATTCTTGGAAATCTAAATGCAGGAATATCCGGATTTCCTTTTGGGTTCTCACTATCTGTTGCATAAGGTTCCTTGAATTTGGAAACCCCTAAAAGTCTTTCCAAGTTCGGCTCATGAATAACCGGACTTTTATGATCCCAATAATCTGTAGCAGCCATAATGACCGAAAAATCCGGCATATCAGCTATTGCACCGCTTGCAAACGTAGTAATCAATTGCGTTTTTCTTAATTTACCAATAGCATCCCTTTTGGTTTTCGTATTTTTTGGACCGATTCTCATATTCTATTCTCCTAATAAATACAGCCCAGATTGTTTTTCCACGCTTCGCATACTATTCATACAACGAAAACGATTTTCTTCCTCAGTGTCTGGTTGTAATAATGATTTTTTCTTAAGCTTCTTATACCACAACTCACCTGTTGCTTCGGTCATCCATTTTTTCTCAATGTCCTTAATCTCTTTTATGACGTTGTCCACTTCTCTTTCATCGACAATACGCACATAATTGTAAATCATCTTCTCAATCTCTTTTATTTTTGGATCATTTGAATTGAAATTTCCTGCAGCATTGTTTTCTAACAATTCCGGACACATATATCTGCATAATGTTATAAACAATGCCTGTAAGCCTCTGTCTCGAGCTCTGTCAGAAAATGGTGTTAAACTTGTCGCTTCCACATATCTATACATTGCCGCATGATATCTCAAAAATTGTTCATAGTGGGATCTGTCTCTGGACCTTGACGCATTATAGATAGTAAATACAAGTCCCGGATTATCACGTCCAACACGACTCGTTGCCTGAATATATTCTGCATTAGTTTTTGGCTGACCAGCAACTACCATGGTTCCTAATCTTCCAACATCCACACCTACAGAAATCATATTGGAAGCAAGTACAAAATCATATACATCTCTATGTTCCTCATTAGTGTATGGTATTTTAAGCTTAGTTTGTATAACATCTGAAATTTCGTCATTCGTCATACGGCTAGTAAGTTCTACTGCATACTCATATTTATCGTCTCCAGAAAATTGTGGCAACACATCAACAAACTTTTTATTTTTAAGATACTGATATCTACTCTGAATATCATCTACCACCTGTGTCTGAGTACCGCCCAGTTCACGAATACTATTAAAATATCCTGTCAATGTCCAAGAATTATCAACAACTTTTTCACTATATCCCAAATCGATTAAGTATCGAGACGCAAAAAGCCATGACGCGTACACTCTTATTAATGTTGTTGTAAATGTCGCTCCTACGCCCATACAGCCAACATACAATCTGGCTGGTCTTTCCTCTTCCTGTGACTTAACTGCAAAGAAGGAATCATCTGCTGTAATTCCTTGTGCCGGGAATTGTGAAAACTTACGACCGTATAGTGCCAAAATCTGTTTATCCGCGTTCCTAATGGTCGCTGTTGATGCAACGATCTTAATTGGCACATTATCACGTTCGCATATTTTGGTAATTGCAGCTTCATATATTCCTGTCATAGTTCCTAGCGGACCTGAAATCAGATGTAATTCATCCTGAATTATCAATTCTGGTGGTAAATTTTTCTTGTCTACAGAAAATAATGCTGACGGTTTATCCTGTAATGTTATCTGCGCAAACTTATCAACTGTAGCAACAATAAACGTAGGGCGATGTTCGTAGATTTCTTCATCAATAAGACAAATTGGTAAACTCTCAAACTGGTGACATTCACATTCTTCGTTGTCACATTTGATAATCATTCGTTTTTTCAACATATCTACTGAATAATTTCTGTTATAAAGCCTTTTACCACACCATGGACAAATTTTTATCTGACAAGGGTCTGCTTCATCGGCTCCAACCTCGCCACCGGCATGTAACTTTGAAAGAGTTGTATCCGCATCATCTAATGTTCCGGGTGTCAATTTATTTCCTACCCATAATCCAATGGTAATCTCGTTCCCTGGAATATTGTATTTTTTACGCATTATTTCACAGGCGGTAATCAGCATACTTGCTCTTTCAAATTGTTGTATTGTCAAAAGTCTTAAAGTATATCTCATCAGGACAGTCACACCATTCATTCCACTCTGATTCGATAATCTTCGATAAAAAATAACAAATGCAGCTATTCCTAAATATGCTTCGGTTTTACCACCACCAGTAGGAAACCAAAGTAAATCTACAATTTTTCTATCCTCGCTGTCTGGCTTAATAAAAGATATTACTTCCAATAGTACAAATGCCAACTGGAATGGATACCAATTTATTTGCTCATCATTAATCTCTTTTTTTGCCTTAATTAATGATTGCTTTCTCTGCATGTACATTGCTTCATTTGCATAGCGAAAGGCTTTCCACGCGTTCCCATTACTTGCAGAACTATTTTCTAATTCTTTTATCGCTTTTCTGATTCTCGCAGCAATGCCCTTGCATTTAGAAATATTAGTTTTGGCACTTTCTACAAACTGATATGATGATGTATCAACAACCTCTTCCAGTTCTTTTATCCATTCATCATACTTTCCTAAAAACAAATATAGATTATCGATTACTTCCCTTGAATTAGCAGTGTACAGATATTTCATGTTAAATACTGGAATTCCTTCAATCTGCCTTGCCTTCATTTGTAATAAATTGTAGGAAGGCATAAATGTCGATTTAATATAGGTTGGCTCTACTGTGTCAACTTCCCACTCAACTGCACATCCATGCCCCTGTCCATAACATTGATTTTGGGCATAAAGCATTTCTAACTCTGTCAGCTCCTCATCTTCGGATAATTCAATTTGCCTTTTTACAGAAGTAAATACCTTACCTTCATTACTATCAGAAGTAATTGTCATTGATGGTTGAAAAACAGTATTTCGATTCATTTCAACCATATCAAATCCACTAAGTCTTCTTTCATTTGTAAATACAACTGTTATGACTGTTTCTCCTGTATTAAAGGTTCTATGTATATATGTTTTAATAAAAACTTGATTTTCAATTTCCTTGGTTGCATTACTATTGGCCGACAAGCTTAATTGTTTCTTTCTCCCCCTTCTGACCCAAAAAATACTTTTGTCAGTCATCTCTTCTTCGTATTTTTTGATATCATACTCTGTATTTAGAATTTCCTCTTTTGAATAACTCTCATAAATAGCATACTCTACATCTAATAAAAAATTTTCCACTCCAGACTTCAAAGTGAATGTAATCCCCATTGTACTTGGATTGCGCATATTAGATGTAGCCAGTGCTGTATCATATGTATCTGTATTTTGTTCGACTCCTGCATTGATATTAACATCCTCTATAGACACTCCTGCGTTTGCGGCATCATCATCTACAGGATATAATTTCCCCATTACATAATATTGAGTTGGCATTTCAATCAGTATTTCGTTATCCGTGACCGGACCAAGAAGATCCTTACTAATTAAATTTGTCAATGCCGTTCTTGCTTTATAGTACTCTCTATAATCTGGCATAAAATTCCTCCTAAATGTATTCAGCTTTTGCATATCCCACAATTGAAATTGTGTTCCATACCATCATTTCTCCATATGTAGTAATTCCGCATTCAGAACCATCCGTTTCATCAATGACTGAAATCACATCATCGACATATACATCTGTAAGTCTTCTTGGAAAAAGATCAAAATATACCTTTGCTCTGGATGGCAAATTATATATATCTCTCAATGCTCTTTCTAAAGACTCAGAAAAGTTCATACTTGTTCTGCCTAAATCAATATTGCCTTTTGGATAATGAATTCTGTATGAAACATAGCCGTTTGAATAGGATTCCTTAATCAGAACCACTTTTTCACCTTTTATTTCATTTCCTATGTTTCTTAAATATTGCTGGACATCCTTCATTCTTACACTACTTCGTTTCTCTACATCTGCAGCAAAACCAACCTCTACATAAGAAAGAAGTTTTTTTCCATTATATCCAAATTTGGTTTCGTAACATCTGCGATCGCCTTCTTTATCAATTCGCATATAACGAACATTCGTACAAATTTTAAAAATAGCAGATTTCGGTCTGGTAACAGCCACATAGCAAACTTTATGTTCTTCCATACTTTTTTGCTGTTCACCAAAAATACTGTCTTCTACCAAAACAGTATCAAATTCTCGGCCTTTTCCTCTATGAATGTTTGTAACCATAAGTGGACAATCCATATCTCTAATATAAAGTGAGTTACCTTTCGCGCTCATCAATATTGAACGAAGCATCTCGCGAATACCAATTCGGCCAGACACGCCTCTCATGCATTCAACAATATCCGCCCATGCTTCTTCTGAATCAACTTGGTCATATTTTTTCAATAATTCTTCAAAATCATCATAATCGATAGACATATACTGATAATTATTAATAGCGTACCCTAACCAAGCACACAACGATGCATCCGATAGTCTTTTTTTCAAACCATGCTCTATCCCTTTTTCTCGCAATAAAGAAGATATTTTTAAAGCTTGTCCATTTGTTCTGGCCAAAATACCTACAGTTCCTTTATCCGTCAAATATCTCAAGCTATCAGATGTAATTTTTTCAAAATTATGAACCTCATAATTCTGTATAAAACTGCCCACTGTACTATTCCACATTTGATCACATTTCTTTGTATTTCCCTCTAAAATACATTTTCTATATAAATCACCGGTCAACGCCAAATCACTATCTTGTCGATAATTTCTGGCTAATGAATAGTAACTAAAATTACTTCTTCTCTCCACCAAATTTTTGTAAAATTGAAGTGAACTCATTACATCCTCATTCACCTGATAATCGTAAATGGATTGACATGAATCCCCGAATAACGTTATCCCACAATCCTTTGGCAAATTATCAATCATATTGAGCACCATACGGGCTCTGGATTTAACTAAATCTTGTATTTCATCCACAAACAAATGAGAACATTGGGAAATCAACTCTGGCTCTTTACGAAGTACACTATTAAACAGTTCAATACGTTCTTCATAATTCAAAGAACTAATATTATAATGCGCTAAAAGATTGCTCTCACTTTCTTTTACCCAATATAAAACTTGCGAAGCAAAGGAATCAAACGTACGTACATCAACATAATTAATCGTTTCATTTACCCGTCCTTGCTCATAAGCCCTTGATAATCTCTGACGAATAACTTCTACAGCTGCCCTAGAAAAACATAATACCAAAATCTCTTCTGGATCGATTTCTTGTTCATTAACCAGATTAATTATTCGTTCTATCAATGTATATGTTTTTCCAGTACCAGGTCCAGCATTAATTGCAATTCTAGTGTTTACAAGTGAATTAATAATACTCTCCTGTGAAACACATTCGAACTTAGAAAACATCGCATTATTGGATGACACTTGTACCGGTAGATTTCTCGCTGCAATAATAGATCTTTCAGCTGTCGTATGTTCATCTCGAACCTTATATAAATAGAATAAGATATCTTTATAGTTTTTCGCATTTTTTATAGGTTCCCGGTCTGTAATTTCATGACTAGGTGTAGTCCCAAAATTATAAAAACAAAGAATCCCTTCCTCATCCGGATTGATAACTCTTATTAACTGCTCATTAATATAAATTATCTGAACTGGATTTATCTGATAATATGTCTCCTTGCGACCTGCTATATTTTTTTCGAAATATTTCGACGAAAAATATCTTTTGCTTCCATCCGGCTTAATAAAATACATCCTTCCTTCATAAGTATCAAAAGCTCCGTCTTCTGATGGAACATATGCATGTTTTATAAACCTGATATTATCAATATAAACAGGCTTAATTTTTATTTTTCTTCCACCATCTTCTATATCTTCCGTAATTTCTTCTATTTCTATTATTTTATTTTGAAAGCGTATTCTGTTTGGATTTCCAAAAAACTGGACATCCTGTGCAACCACTACATCTTCATTATCAATATGATTTATAATTTGATATGTGTAATCCCCATCAAAAAAATCAATAATTTTCTCTACTCGATTTACACCAATTACCAGTGGGAAACTGTATTTGATTTCCTCGTTTTGAAATAAAATCAGTTCTAAGTCCGGATGGTTTGAGCCTATAAAACTATGACCTCCTGACCAATACAAGCATTCATCTTCAAACGTAAATACTGGATTTTGGATAAACATTTCCGAACAAATGATTTGTCCGATTTCATATCGTTCCTCGTCAATAACCAAAACAATCGGTATATTAAATGAAGCTTTTGGGAAATTTTCTTTTAGAATTTTTCCTATTTCAAACGTATTACCTTTAAACAACTTGCTTCCCACATCCACTAACACAGTTCTGTCAGAATGGTTTTCAACATGCAGACACGTTGTTTCTAACACGTCACTGTGCCAAATCTTATTTCCCGGATACATCATATCTATTCCTGACCAATATGACTTCACACAAGGAATGGCAAATATAAGATTCCCTTCTTGGTAAGGAATAGTAATCTGCGAACTATTATTATCAAAAGAAATACTTTGCTTATCTGTTCCAATTTTTAATGTTAACTCGGCCGCATCAAAATCTTCTGCTTTTACATAAATTTTTCTGTTAAATGACATTTCAAAAGTAGAACACAAATAAAATGATCGTTTATATAAAATCTCTTCACTTTGTATATCTGCCAGAACTAATTTAACAATTGAATTAGCACACGCAATACTTTCTAACTCAATATTTATGAGACAAATATCTTTTTCTGTTGTGTCTTTAAAATTCTCTACAGAAACGTCTTTTCCGTTAATATTCAAACGCAAATAATTTGTATTTTTTGACACGTCAAAGAGAATACGTAAACTATCCGATTCACGTATCAAATCATACATTGTTCCTTCAAATTCATACTGCACTCCTTGAACTGTTTCCGGTTCTAAAATACGAGCTTGTTGAATCGTGCTCGTATCCATAGAAATAGTTCTATTATCTTGCTTAATAGTAAAATCTTTCTCCAGCCGCACTTTGCAAATATGCGGATTAATCTTATCAACTTCAATATTCTCGAAATCTATTCTTTCAAACTCTGGAATATACAAAAGATACTCATCACATTTGAGAGAATTCAGTCCGACTTCATGATTGTTTTTAAATACAATCAATTCCCTATACAATGTTCTTCCGGAATCATATATCTCTCTTCCATCACATACAATCTTGACAGAAATTCGCGGGTAATTATTACCAATCTCTTTTAAAGAGACTTCGCACTGATTGATCGTTTTTCCTAATTCATTTCCGTATATTTCAAGCGGAATTCTTCTAAATTCTTTATCTGCGAGATATACTACTTCCTCAGCTTTTTGAACTTCTGAATTGTCCAATCGTATTGCCGGTGTTATTACTGTTAAATTATTGCCAACGATTTTGTATTGAGCTCTGATTTTTGAATAAGAAAGTGCAGTTTCTGTATGGACTTTTCTCGTAGAAATCATATGAGCTTTTTCAGATGACATCATTGTATTTAATTTTCTCACATACCAATTATCAATCAACGTATCTATATACGTTTTTGCTTCCGGATTCGCACCATTTACAATGCCATTTATTCTTGCAATAATCATTTCAAATAATTCAACAGCACATTCCGGATCATGCTGTACGATTTTTCTGGCTCCAATACGAATATAATATCTACCAGAACCAATTTGTAATTCTTCCTCGTCATCTTCAATCCCATCAAAACGATTTTTTAGTATATGAACCATAGTCTGATTAATTGGATCACCTTTAATAAAATCCCATCTAAGATTTGTTTTGAGATAATCAAGAAGGAAATCAAAAACCGGATCCCATTCGTTTAATGGACCTAATGAGTGAGCCAGTACCGTTTCAACAAATTGTCTTCCTCCACCATCCTTAATGAATAATTTTCCATTTGAAACCATTGCTTTCTGTATGCAACCCGCTATCAGATTCCATATTCTACCTGTATCGTCTCTATACCCATACTGCAACGTAATGTACTTTGTGAATTTACTCTCATCTTCCACATTCCATTTCCTTGCATAATTAACCACAGAAAGAGCCACAATCATATTTGCAATAGGAGTCAATTTGGAAGAACCATTTTCAACCAGCAAATCAACTGCTTTCTTTGCTTGTGTATTAATTACATTCAATACTTTTTCATTCAACTTCTGATTACCAATCAATGAATGTTTTGAATATATGTGTTGAACTATCTCTGTTAATGTCATTCTTCCAACTCCTCATATGTTTATTTCTACAGTTTCAATTTATCTGAAAAAACACTTTCCAGATCGATCACTTTAGGTGAATGTGGACTAAATGTATCATTTCCATTCATTGCGTTCACTCTTTGAACATCCAACTCATCTATTGAACACTTGTCATCAATAACTTTTACCCGCATAGCATAATAAAAATCGGCCTTATGTTTTTCAAGAGACGTTTCAATACCCAGCTGGATTAACCTCTCTGTCAAATCTTTTTTGGAAATCAACTCATTCGATTCTATACTGCATAAAATCGGTTCCAATCTATACACTCCATCAGAATGAATTGAATTTTTATAAAAGCGAAAGTTCTTAGTCCTAAACACATCCTGATGATGAGAATATACATTTCCTTCCTTTATTGCATAAAAATAAAACATAAATTCGCTTCCTACATCCAATAATTTGTTTCTGACTAAAGAGTGATAATAATCATCCGCTTCATCCGCCTTAATATATCCTACAACACATTGTTTTCCTTTCTGTTTATCACCACTATCAGTATCACTATCACCTTTGACAGAAGAAACCTCTGAAATTGCAGGCTCTCTCAAAACCATTTCCATATAATGCTTCATTCGATTTAGACGTGAATGTGCAATGCCCTTTGTATGAAGCAACAAATTTATAAATTCTTTAAGTTCCCCTTCACCATCTTTGTCAATGCTTGGTCTAATAGCGAAGGCGCCTACACCTGGTAAAATTTCATCATATAATCTGAATTCTGTTTTCTTCTGCCCAGAAGAATTATCACTCCCCGGATATAAAATAAAACTACCAATAGTTCTACGAATAGCATCATTGTAAGTATGCATTTTAAGCAAATCGCCTCTTTTATATGTGTTAAGCACAGCATCTGTTTTATCTTCAATTATTTCATTTTCATCCAATACAGTTACACTTTTTCCTATCAATGACGTGATATCCGTAATTCGATATTTTGCGTCGAAATGTATGTAACTCACAGCCCCATTCTTCGCAGCTTCGTTTTCTCCGTTATTACCACCGTTTTTATACACGTCTGGAAAAATAGCAAGTGTATAATCAGGTCTGAAAGGTCTGGAATATGAACCTTCATACAATGTTGTCTTGAAATCCAAAGCTGAAAACGTTCTGTTATAATACAGATTTATCTTTGTACGTAATCGCTCTATAACGAATGATTGTCTTGATTTTTTTCCTTCTTCCAAGGAAATTACCATGCCATCATTCGTATAAGAAATAAAATCAGAATCATTCAAAGCAACCTTTTCACAACCTTCAATAGATGAAATGATTTTATACAGCTCAAAAAATAACCAATATTCGTATAAAAGCGCAACATTCTTAGATTCACCTTCATATACTGCAGCTTTTCCCTTCCAATCAAGCTGTATTGCTAAATCGACCATAGAATATGCTGCAAAAATTTGAGAGTAACCTTCTCGTTTTTGCAGTACTTGATTATTTTGTGGCATAATATCCAGCCTTCCGATGTTATCCCAGAAAGAATCATTGAATATTTCTTTTATCATTTCATGTATTTCTTTTGCTTCAAGAAAACATTCTGTTTGACTGGTTGATGAGTTTTCCTTATTCAACGCAGAGATAAGTTCTATACATATCTCATCGAATTTTTGCAGTGCAAATCTTATAAATCGGTTTGCTGGTGTGTCAATGCTATCATACTTTCTTGTTATTGTTACTTCTTGTGGCATGTAAGTCATGCTTCCATGACTACTCACTGATTTTTCCCATCCTCTACTATTTGCAAAAGGATTGGTATAAAATCTTTTCGAAGGCATCCCCCTACCGATAGTCTCAAACTCTTCTTCCTGACAAAGTTTTCTGTCTGGATTACGTTTTATAGATTCAAATAAACCAAAAATATTTTGACTATAGCAAAATTGGCGAAGAAAAATAAATTGTTCAAGTAATGTTTTTCCGCTTTCATCCGACAACCTATAAACATTTGATGTTGATCCAGAATGTTCCAATAACAGCTCCGAACAATTTTGTGCAAGAGCTTCTGTCAACTTGATATAATCATCCTCATAATCCATTTTTTCAGGAATTATTTCTAATTTTATTTCTTTAGAACTTTCGGCAAATAATATCTTTGTTCTTCCAAGATAATTGATGAACTGAAAAATCACAGAATCACTATCTTTTTCAAGTTTGAGAAATTTATTACCTTCGTTTTGGAATCGTGGTATTTCTGCATTTTTATTTTCCAAACCTTCTATTTTAACAATATAACGTTTTGCTTCAACCAATCGCAAAATTGGTTGTCCATCAATTCCCTCTGCAATATTGATAGCATTTTTACAAAACTTCTCATCCTTTGGAGCAAAAAACACAAAATCTTCCCCCAAGGTGCACGAATGCTCATTAGTCCAGTCAATTTGATTATATGTACCGACCATATAGATTTTTGCTTGATATTCACTTGTAACCTTATAGCAAATTGCACCTATCATAGTATCTCCTAGATAAAGCTTGCATATTGAACCTTAACAAGCTTTCCTTTCATTTGTTCTATTTTCTTTTCACTTAAGGCAAATCCGTATTTCTGACATAATTGTCCTAAATTTTCAAGAAGTTCGCCTATTTCTTTCTTATTTCCATGAATCTTTGGCATTATTTTCTGAAGCAACTGTTCATCTAAAACACTATTCAGATTCATATTGTCGCCATCAGAAAGCTCATATGCTGACGAAATATACTGTTTTATCTCTTTAACTGTTCTAAATGCAAATTCAAAATCACTTTTCTCAACAATTTCATATATCTCAGAAAAAACTTTTTCGACATAATTCATATTTGTTTCCTGTGTCGCATCCATGTTATCACCATAAAACGAATTGCCAGATTCATCTATATTCAGTTTGCCTGCACGGATTTCTTTTGATAATTTTAAAAATGCCTCTGCAGTTCCATCGTATGCTGGTCTTACCTTACTAATGTTAACTTGACCACTAAACAATTTTAAAACATCTTCTTTTTCTGGTTTAAATTCGATAACATTAGCTCTATCGAGAACTTTCGGACTAAACATATAAGTCGTCTCATCAATATTTACTGTACCTACCACAAATAAATTGTCCGGATATTCCAACTCGCCAAGATGCTGTTCTTCTCCTGTATAACCATCTAATATAAAATTTGTGTCAGGTGTTTCCATATGACTCAAAAAATCAGAAAAATACCTTTCAACATGACTTAAATTCATTTCATCCAATATTAAAAAATACGGAACATCACTATGCTTGTTAGCTTCTTCTATAAGATGAACAATATTTGTACTTTCATATTTTCCTTTACCGTCATTCGCAATAGGATTATAGAAACCAAGAATTCTTGAATTATCAGTCCAGTCAGCCCCCACAGGAACTATTAACCAATTTTTCTTTCCTTCATCTGAAATCCATTCCATATATTCTGCAAACTGTTTAGAAATCCTCGTTTTACCAGTTCCACTATTACCGGTCAAAACAACAAAAGGTTTTGCTAACAAGGAAGTAACATACCTTCTAGCGAATTCAGTATGAAAAACTTCCGGTAATTCTTTCAACTTGAATTTATCTTTCATAATATACAAATACCTTTCTCCCAACTCGGATTTTATTTCAATCCTATCGTTATAATATTTATTAACAATTGCAATCAATGCTTTCAGGAAATTCCCTTGTCCACCATCTTTAACTTCTGAATCTACCCACTCAGTAGTAAGTCGACATACGATTTCTTCCCCTTCTGATAAAATCATATATTCTCTTTGATTAAAAACTCTTGGCTTTTCAGATTCTCCACTATATAAATCTGAATTTGGTCTTGCAAAAAGATATCTCAAAAAATTACCATTTGGCAGGAGCCCTTCTGTTTTAGAAATATCAACTTTAATATTCTTGTCATTAATTTCAAATAAATGTTCTATGGACTTAAAAGCATCCATATCATAAATACAATCAATAATTGCTTTTGCACAATCTTTCGTAATCGTTGGCAATCTCTTTGCTCCATTTTGATTTCCGACTTGTAACTTTATTTCTCGTTCTAATTCATCATAAAGCTCCGGACGCTTTGCCAAATAATATACAAGATTTCCCAAATATGCTGATGAAGCATCTGGAACCGGAATTTTTTCAAAATACAAGAGCCAAAAATATCTTTTGTTGTTCGGGTTCTATCTCCATTTAACAATGCCTTTCCTGGTCTATATGAAGCGTCTGGTTCAACAAACTTAATAAACTGTTCTCTGGCGATTTCATCTGGTAATACATCTATTAATTTTGCGTTTCCATAATCTTTTTTCGCCAGAATATTAATCAATTCTTGGTTACCTCTAATTGTTTGATCAAAAAAGTCACCGTAATTTATTAAGGCTTCCGCATATTTCTTACAAATCACAGCTAAATAAAGCCATTGATTAGAAAAGAAAACATAATTTCGGTCTGTTTTTACTATAGCAGTCTTACCGGACACAACTACTGTATTTTCTTCCTCTTCCTCCAATGCTTTCTGCAATTTTTGTCGCAATGAAGCAGATATTTCAATATCCGGAATATGTCTTATATCTATTTCCTGTGGTTGAATATTTTCATCTAATAAATCACAAAACATTTTAAACCTCCAATATCTGTTCAACAATTTGTTCCGATATTTTTGTCACAACCGGAACAGCAACGCTGTTACCAAATTGCTGATATGCTCTCACATTTGATTCTGGTATCTTAAACTCCTTTGGAAATCCTTGAAGACTTGCAGCTTCTCTTGGCGTTAACTTTCTTGGATTCTTCCCTTTTTGCTCAATTAAAATTTCACTTCCATCTTTGTAATATCGCCTTGAAATTGTGCTTGTATATTCTGAATCATCATTAAACAAACAGTAACCAAAACCATTCCCCTTTTTTGCATGTTCTTCTTTTCGTCTCTGATGTCCTTCCCACAAACGATCCGATATTGTATAAACATCTGGAACATTTTGCTCCAAAATATCCCCTAATCTAGTTTTCATTTTTTCTGGTTCTGGATATAAAAATTCATTAACATCAACATCTTCTCTCCATAAAACAATAAAGATTCTTGGTCTGTTTTGTGGAACCCCATAGTCTTTTGCGCTTAATACCATTTTAGAACATTCTGCTTTTAATTTTGTTATAGGTCCATTATCTATTAATTCCTGTGGGATATTACATTTATACCCCATACCTGTTATTGTTCGCAAAACAGTTTGGATTGTCCTTCCTTTATCATTACTTATTAAACCTCTAACATTTTCAAGCAGGACTGCTTTAGGCTGATGGTCTCTTAATATCTCAGCAATATGATAGAACAAGGTTCCTCTTGTATCTTCAATTCCTTTTTTTAATCCCGCATTACTAAAAGGTTGGCAGGGAAATCCTGCACATAACACATCAAAATAATCTGGAATCAATGCTTTAATTTCCGGTTTAGTAATATCGCCAAAGGGAACTTCTCCATAATTATCAAAATATGTTTCTTTAGCTGCTTCATCCCATTCACTGGAAAATACACATCTGCCTCCGGCAGATTGCATCGCGATTCTAAAACCTCCAATTCCTGCAAATAAATCAATAAATGTAAATTTCGGATTTTTTACCCCTAAAACATTTTCATCAATATTTGTTTCCAATGCTGAAGCTAATTTATCCAAATATATATTTTTTCCCTCTAACATGCTGATATATTTTTCCGCCTCTTTCGTCCCGTCAAGTTGAATAGCATGACTAACAAGCGCATATTTTTCATCAAACTCTATATTCTTTAACTCAATAAATCTTTCAGCATAATTTGTAAGTTTCATTTTTTATTTCCTTTCACTCGGCATATTTTGTTTTTATCCATTTTGCTGTTATATTTCCTGATCAAGGTATTCTCCTGCTGCATTTAGAACCATTATCTTATATTGTTCTCTCACGCTTTCAGGCCCTTTAATTTTAACTTTGCCACCAAATCCGAACACCCAACTATAAAACACATGACTAACAGCCACATTCACTACTGCTCTAAACGATTCCATATCATTTGCATATGTAACAACATCTTCTCCAAAGCGATCAATAATCGCGTCCATCAAATCATTTGAACAAATCAGTTCCACTTCTTCATGTTCACTATTAAACATTCTAAAAGTTGTGTTGAGATATTGATTCAAAGCAAAATCTTTCGGTGCTGGAATGCCATCTTCCTTAAGAATTATAGGAATCTTATTAATACGATCCACGCGAAATGTCCCTAATCTATTTTGATAATCATAAACACCAATCATATAATAATAATCACCATTCCAAACCAAATGAAGCGGTGTGATTACGTATGGTTCTTCGCGCTTAAGTTTCTTTTCTTTTTTTATATTATACTTAAAACATTCAAAAGAAATCTTTTTCCCCTTATTAATCGCTTCATTTATCGCTTCCACAATGATATATATTTTTTCATTCCCTGGCTTAATTCTTCCTTCAACAGAAATATTTCTTTGCAGCTCTTGTGCACGATACTGACTAGTCAAAGTTTCAATTTTTTTAACAAGCTCATCGCTCTTGCTCTGAGTAATAAATTTTGAAGATTCTACAGCATCAATTAGAAGTCTTAATTCTGCTTGATCAAACCTTCGACCAAATGCATTGTATCTGTTTTGCGTAGATTTTACTTCTTCTATTTCAATTCCAAATTTCGTCAAGATGTCAATGTCTGATTTAATCGTTTGTCTATGAGAGTTTATTCCATATTCTTCTTTTAAGATTTTCATTAACTGAGCTGTAGTCAAATAGTGATCTTCGTCTGTTCGCTCATATAAAATCTTTGCCAAATATAGCGGTCTAAGTTTTGCTTCATTGTCCATCTATTGTTACCATCCTCTAATTGCACTTATAATTGAAGAAGTATTCCACCTTACTATCTTATTTGCATTGTTTTTTACTATCGAGGATGTTCTTTCTGATCCCCATGGCTCTATTGCAATAATAGGTTTATTCATTTCTTTTGCCAGCTGTATCTCAATGTTTATCCATTTGCTATATGTGGCGTAAACACCTGCTAAAATCAGCACGCAACTAGCATGCTGCATTTGATTTTTTATTGCAGCTCTAAGTTGATAATCATAAGGCGCATTATGAATAGGATTATTTTTCGGAACTGAATAATCTTTATATTTAAAATATCGATCAGAATCTAACATTCTAATCAATTTGTCATACGCGTCTCCATAAGCCCATGAATGACTAATAAATAAGTTGTAAATCATTTTATCCCTCCATTTTCATGCAAATCATCAAAACAATTACTGATATGTAGACAATGCCAAATGCAACTGGGAAAATACGTTCCAGTTTTGTTCCTTCAACAAATTTCTTGTCTTTACACAAAATTTCCCATTCCTTTGTAAATGGTTTTATTTGCATGCTTTGCTCTAATTCACTAATAACAGAAAATTTAGCTTTATTTAGATGTTTAAAATATGTTATAAACCTCCACCATACACAACATATTACAATTCCAACAAAAGAAATTAATAGGGATTTCAAATCCCATACAATTGTAACAGTTGCAACAATTGCTAAATTTAATGTCACAAGAAGATTATTCATTGTATCGCGACGCTGACTAATTGAATTGGCCATATCAACACATGTCTGCCATTGTTGAATCATTACATCCTTATCTATAGCATTTGTTTGCATCGTATATTCTCTCCCTCTATTGCTTTCAGTTATTCTTTTTCGATTACTTCCATTACATCACCGATATCGCAATGGAAAACCTTACATAATCTCAACACAACATCCATACTAACCGTTTCATTTCTACCAAGCCTTGTCATCGCATATTGTGTTAGTTCAGCAGCTACTGCTAAATCTTTTTTTCTCATCTTGTTCTGTTTCATAAGTTTCCAAAGCTTTTCATAGCTAATTATCATGCGATACCTCCTGCACTAATTCGAACTAAATTCATCTGCAACACGTATATTTGTATATTACGACACCAAATCACACGTTATTACAGTAAAGTATACTCCAATTTTGTCGAAATAGCAACATCTGCGCTGGATTTAGTATGTTGTATCAATTTAGGTGTTGAAAATTATTTACACCTTTTCTTAAGATATGTATAGAATACATTCTATTATTTCTTCAACAAATCAAACACAGACTTTTTAAAATCCAATCCGAAGAATTCCTTTGCTTCATCCAAATTCATAACCAACCAATCTCTTGATTTATGTGCTTCCAAAGTTTCTGGTAATTCTTTTAATATGCGATCCGCCTCCCAAACCGTACCAGCATTATATCTAAGTTCGTTTGTTCTACTCGAAACATCAAAAGACGCTTTACTTGTTTTCCAGGCATTTTGTATAGTTTTAATGGCATATCCACCAGTGACTCTTTCACTGAAATAATCATCCAAACTCAATATCCTCATATATTCTGGAACATCATCGGCGTATTCACTTATAATTTCCAATAACACCTTAGAAGACGTTTCTAAAATATCTGGTGCACATTCCGTATCATCCGCCTTAAGCTCATTAATCATATCTGGAACTATTTCAAACATTCGTCGTAAATATTCACGATAAAACGACGTTCCAATTTCTCTTTGCACTGTACGAACAACACTACTCTTCATCACTTCAGTGTTGGTTAATCCTGCCTGAACTCTGCAAATAACAGTACGTCGAATTACTTCTGGTGCAACTGCCTTCACATCCTCGTTAGCACTAATAACAACAGCCGGATAATGTACTAAATGATCCGCTACTCCGAAATCATCATTTTTAATCGTTTCAATTGCGTGCTGATTAAATCGTGTATTGGTAAGGTCATCTACAATAATTGGTGCTCCTTTTACTGTTCGTTTCAATCCTTCAATACTAGATCTTGTAAAATCCGGAGCCGAAATTTTTGTTTTCTGACCAATCATCATTTTTAAAAGTGTTTCTAAAAAACTGGTTTTTCCTGCTTTACTTTGTCCATATACTAAACCAAAAACTGGATATGGTAATGTGTTCTGATTGTATCGAATAGCCATATCCCTCATAATTCCCATAAAAGGTGTACAGAAGAACCAGTTTGCAAATTCAAAATAGCGTTTCTGCATTCCAATTGTATCGCCATGGAATTTTTCGTATCCTTCCATATACTTCATAAATAAAGACACATCTTTCTTTATTTCTTCCGCTGCTGGTTCAAGATTTAATTTCGTGTCATTTAATGTTGCATACCCCTCCATTGGGAATACTTCCAACTGTGGATATTCGCTGCGTAATTCTTTTTCTTTCGTTACTTCTGCTACTGCCTGTTTACGAATCGATTTGATTTTTTCAGGAGAAAGCAGAATTTTCCCCTTATGCGTCCCCTTCTTTTCCGATACCGGAAGCGATGGTGCAAGTTTCCTTGCCAGATTTTTTACATCAAGTGCAAACTCCACTTCCTCTTTCAGTTCTTCCGCAGTTTCAATTGCAACGATTTTCTTGGTACGAACAGTTTTTGAAATTGGTAACTCTTCCAAATTTTCATTACTATCGGCACATGCAAGTGCACTTCTGTCTATCTGGTCAGAACTATGTTCACGCAAAGATTTATAGCAATCCATGTACCATTCATAAGCTCTTTCACCATCAATGTAACTTATGTTTTCTCTTTGAAAACCACCAAATGCCTGTCTAGAAAGATTGGCCGATCCCATAATCACACGTTTTCTCCCATCTTTCGCAGACAATAAATATACCTTCTCGTGTGATAAAACAGTTCTTGCTACATAAAATTTTAAGTTACCATCATCGATACGACTTATTATATCCAGTTTCTTTTTATTAGCAATTTCACGCATACGTTCCAACGTTTTATCCTGAAATGCCATTATTTCCTGCAAAGAATACGACATAACCTCCTGACAGCCAAAAATAATTTCTGCTTCATCAAATAGATCCAATAATTTATATATAAAATCAATTCCTGATGAATAAGTAATCGCATGTAGTGAATCGAATCCCGAAAACAAGTCTTCCCATGTCATAGATTCACACTCTACATATTCCATTTTGACAACATCCAAACGTGTTCCATAGGATATTGATGATTGCATATTTAACTGTTCTGGATTATCAAATAATGAATAGTTTTCCATTATATCTGTTCAACTCCTTTATATTATTAAAGTCCTATAAATTGTATCTATAGATATCATTATAGCAGCACATCAATATTTATCGAGTATTTTTGCCTTACGCGAACCAAAGGTGACTCCAATAGTCATCACCTCAACACAAAAAAAAGCCCTCCACCGAGCAACCTGCCACTTTGCAAGCACCCGATGAAGAGCGTGTTCTTTTTCATTCACCCTAATATGCCGGCAATCCATACTCATATATCTGGCCATTTCCTACTGAATACTGTCTCTGTCTGCATGTATCGCCAGAATTCCCTTCAATGGTATGTACTACACCATTTTCCGTATATTCCACAATTCCCACATGATCCGGATCTCTGTCTCCATCCCAATCAAAGAAGATAGTGGTTCCTGCGTCTGGTTCCATGGAGTTATCTCCCCACTGACCTCTGTCCTTAAACCACTGCGCTCCCCAAGAGCAAAGTGCAAATTTCGGAATAACACCCAAATCAATGTAACCACATTCATTTGCACACCAGCTTACAAAACAAGCACACCACTCTACACGAGAACCGAATCCATACCAAGACCAATATGGCCCACCACCTACATTTCCAAGCTGTGACGCTGCTACAGCTACAATCTTGTCGTCTGCAGCATAAACTCCATATAGAACATTAGACCACAAGCTGTTATTTTCTGTATCTAACAATGCAACAAGTTGTTCCTTCTGGTCGGCATTAAATCCATATTCCTGTGCCATCTCATCTGTAGTCTTATGGCTAACAACAATTCGAAGTGTAGTAATGGTTTCTTGTACTTCTTCCTCCAGAATGTTTCCATTCCCATCATCTGTTTCGACAATTCTCGTCACTGTACGCGTTGATGAATCATAATCGATTTGATTCATTTCCCAGAAAATCTCTTTCAGGATTTCCTTTTTCTCATCCGTAACTGTAGCTACTTCTTGCGGATTATTTGGATCTGTTGTCATTTTAACCGCATATACAGAAAGCACCTCTGGCCATACCGCACGTGAGCCGGACATTTCTAACTCATCATATGTATTATTTGTTTTAATCTCCTCAAGTTCTTCTTGATATTCCTCATTGATTTCACGCACAACTTCATACATGGTCTGATTGCTACCGTTCTCTTCACTTGAAAAAAAAATTCCAAGGCAAGACCCCATAACTAACGCAACAACACATATGACCACTACCACTGCAACGGCTACCCAGCCACCTGCAGCAATTGCAGCAACTAAGGATTTTAGTCCTGCTATAATTGCTTTGACCATTGCAGCCGTCGCCCTTGCTGCCTTTGCTGTTGCCTGCGCCGTTTTTTCTGCGGTTTTCGCCGTTGCTTCTGCAGTTTTGATTGCTGTTTTAGATGTATGACCTGCAGTCTTTATTTCTTTTTCAGCCGTTTTGGTTGTAGCTTTAGCGGTCTTGATGGACACATCTTTCGTAGTTCGTGCAGTCTGCTTAATAGTTTTCTGTGATTTTTCGGCATTTTTTATTGCACGTTCCTTTCCTCGTGTATATGTTTGGTTCTGAGATTGATAAGTAGTATGTTGCAAATCAGGATCATATCTGTGCAAGGCCTCTTCTACTTTTTGAGCTTTCTTTTCCGCTTTTTCTTCTATTTTTCGCTCACGATAGGCATTTCTTCCCTGTTCGATTCTCTGATCAATTTTACTTTTTGGTCATGTCCCACTTCGCGTACCGTATCGGAAACAACATACTCTACCCTTTGTTCTGCATATTCGGTTGGTGAAGAGTCTCCATCCTCTGCCAGATTCTTTGCCTGGTTTTTGGAACGAATGAAGGCACTCTTCATTCGCTCTCCAGCAACCAAGGATTTATCTAACACCTTAATATCACGAGAATGTTCTCTCGTTTTGATGTCAGCCATTTACTCCACCTTCTTTGCAACTACCACAAAGCGTCCATTTTTATAGGTATACTCACAAGTAGAAAGTGTCAAAAGCTGATCTCCGTATTCCACATCTACGTCAGTATCATACGCCTGTCGAGCATGAACTCCTTTCATGAATTCATCAAAAGATTCTTCATTCATTGTCACAAATCAAGTGTGTAACTGTCCGTTGCAACATTGGTAATATGGTGCTCTGCTAAAAAATCTCTCAGATTCTTCATAGCTTCCAGATTGTCCGACATGATTACATTGACGTAGGTTCTGTCCTTGGAAAGCTTGTCATTCATAAAGCATGCAAGAGAACAACCGACACCGCCAGCAACCGCAACAATCAGCATGGTCAGTATGTGATCGGAAGTCACCACGTTTCGCATAATCCAGAAATAAATAAAGTCGGAAAGTATCACCGCAATTCCTGCAAGTACCCACCGACTTCTCTGAATCATAATTGTTTTTGTTGTATTAATGGCATTGTCTATCACTTTGGCGATAAACAAGATTTCCAGATAGATAATGCTGTGCATTTCTTTTCACTCCCTTCAAATAGAAAAAGCCGCAGAGTTTTACGCTCTACGGCCATCACATATTTCTATTTATCTTTGTTTTTATCGACTGAAATAGTTTATAAAAAGCGATATTTACCCTTTCCATGTCCACTTACAGGAACAATTATATTACTATCAAGTAATAATTTTATCAACTTAGATGCCCCTGAAGCTTTCAAACCGGTAATCTCTTCTATAACAGTTCTTCCAAAATATTCTTTTGTTCCACATTTCAAAAAAATGTTAATTGTGTGATTTATTGTTTTTTCCGAAATTCTATCCGAAAAACTCATTATTTTATTTCGAATATCCACTTTTACACTTTCAATGTCCACTTTCTCACTTTCAATGTCCACTTTTTTATTGAAAGATCCACTAATATGCATTGATCGATTATGAAGCTCATTTCTTTCGTCTAACAATAGATTTCTTAAAAACACTTCCAAGTATCCCGTTGTTTCATGAATGCCATTTTTTAAATCGTTATAGTTAGCTCGTACAAGTGCATTTCTAAAATACCAGGCATTTTCTGCAAAAATATCATTCGTCGCATCAAAACCAAGTGTACGCAGATACTTAATAAAGAAAACTGCCGTTGTTCTCGTATTTCCTTCACCGAATATATGAATCTGCCATAGTCTTGACACGAATATTGCAAGATGATGAATAATTTCATCCATTGTTAAATTTCTGTAACTGAATTTCTTTTCTTCCGAAAAATCATACTCTAAAGTAGCTCGAAGTTCTGATGCGCTTCCATAAAGAACTGTTGCACCATCAAGTACCCATTCTTTTTTTGTAATATTGTAATCTCTAATTTTTCCAGCGTGTCCATATATTCCAGTAAATAATTTCTTATGAATGGAAATATATTCATTTGGAGTAAAGCTAAATGCCTTTTCCGAAAGAATTTTTGCTATCCTAACCGCTACCTTATCCGCTTCTTCTGTACGTTCATCATCTCCAGACTTTGGATTTTCTTCGTAATAGCTATTAAGAAGCTCCTGCGCCTCATCAATAGAAATATCGCCCTCAATATTTTTAATGGCAGTATCTATCAAATACTTTGATGTTTTTAATCCGTCAACCGCCTGAAGACCAATTGCTGTATGCCAGGCATATCCTTTGTCACGTTTATTCGGTTCTGATTGTCGTATATACTCTTTAAAAGGATCTTTATACATATAATCATCTCTCTTTTTTATTTCTGTTTCCCTGATAATGATAACATAAGGAATGTTTTTTTTCAATCTGGCTCAGAAGCACTCGTTTATTTCATTACCATCAACAGAAGATCATTAATATCCTCCGTTGGTTTACCGAGTGCCATACACTTGTTTCTGAAATTCATCCGTGCTTTTATCAAAAGCTTCACTTCTGCAGGATTTAATTCCACATATACTTTATTCTTCTTTTTTCTGCCAAACATATGCTGCACCGCCTTTTTCTTTTATTGTAAAAGTTGAGATTTGCGGGTGCAAATGTGCGATTTATCGTTCCATTTCCCTGCCCTTCTGCTTCACTTCCATCACAGCTCCACATGCCTTCTCATACTCTTTTTCCGTAATAAGCTCTGCCTTATAATCCATATAGTTTGCTGCCGCTTGCGCATCCTTTATCGCCTTAATTAGTGTCTCCGGTTTTTCACGGATTGCTCCAATCCAAGACTGTACATATGCCTTATGATTATCAATATGTTCCGATATGGCTTCCATCTTTAGTTCCGTCCCCATAAAACAAGAGCACATCTCGGCTACCAGTTCTTCATAAGCATACTGGTCTGTGCCGAAAAATGCGCTCTGTGGTCTGTTCAGTCTTGTTGGGTGTGTTCTCTCAGCAGATTCATATGTCTTACCCATGCCATAGCGTCTGTTTATAGTGGTTCAGTTGTCAAGACAAAAATCTAAGATTTTTATAATGAACTGATATGATTGATAGTTACTTAGGAATCAGGGAAAAGTTCCCTGATTCCATATATGCATTAAGCTACATAAGGCAGAAGCATTGCCGGATAGTAGCATTCAGCTGGTGTTTTATAATCAAGAGCAGAATGGCATCGCTCAAAGTTGTACGTGTGAATATAACGACCGATGGCAGCTCTTGCTTCCTTGATGTTGTTGTATTGTGTCAGATATGCCTCCCCATACTTGAAGCTGCGAAACCAACGCTCAATCATGATATTGTCAGCCCAGCGACTTTTTCCATCCATGCTTTGACGGATGCCGTTTTCTTTCGCAAAGTCAATGTATTGCTGGCTTGTAAACTGACAGCCTTGATCTGAATTCAAAATCTGTGGTTTTCCTGTTTTAAATGCCTTTTTAAGAGCATTAATAACCATTCTGGTGTCTAGGGTATCATCAACTTCCCAACCAACGATACATCGACTGTACCAATCAATTACAGCAGTTAAATAAAGAAATCCATGCTTAATTGGAATGTAGGTAATATCAATGGACCATGCCTGATTTGGAGCATCAATGACAGCATTTCGCAGAAGATATGGACATACCTTGGCCTGTTGCATTCGCTTAGAAAGATTCATCTTAGGATAGATTGGATGAATATCTATTTCATTCATATATCGACGAGCCTTACGGCGTCCCACTTGATAACCTCTGTTTTTTAGTTGTGCTGACATTTGCCTTGCTCCCCAAGTTGAATTGTTTGTATGCAGGCGATCAATAATCTCTTTGCATTCCAATTCTTCTTCTGAGATGGGTAAGCTTTTATAATAAATGCTTGTACGGTTAATATCGAGCAGTTTTGCTCCAACAGAAGCAGGGATTTCTTTATTCGTCAAAAGGTTTCGGACTAAATTTACTCTCGTAGTCTGATCCGCAAATTTCTTCAGATTTTTTTTTGAGCCAGTCAACTTGCATTGTCAACTGACCAACTTTTTTCGCATACTCTGCTTTCTCTTTGCGTTCTTCGGCAAGCTTTTCCTTGAGATTTTCTTCACGCTTGTCATCGAATACAGCAGAAGCATTGTTTAGGAATTCTTTCTTCCAATTACGAAGCAAGTTTGGTTGGATATTATTTTCAGTTGCCAGGGTATTGAGATCTTTTTCACCCTTAAGCAGCTCGATCACTAGGTCTGATTTGAATTTGGCACTGAAGTTTCTTCTTTGTCTGGACATAATTATGAATCCTCTCTTTCATACTGAATTTAGTATATCAGATTCATTAAAAAATGTCCGAAAAAGTGTCTTAATTTATGAGACCATTATACTTGTACGGACGCTGATACTCAGGAATTACCAACTGGACATTCTCTATTGGTTTATTATTCTTGTCTTTTGTTATTCTATTTTTTAGGAGTAAATCTCCTATTGTTGTTATTGCTAATGTAAGTGGTTGTGCCATACTTCTCCGTCCCCTTTATCGTTTAGCTGTACCTCAATATTTTCAATCAAGATTCTAACTATTAGACAGTATAACATATTCCCCCACTTATTAACTATCGCCTTCAGAATATTATCCAATCCTTCTCTTTATTCTATTAATTTGATTGTTCTCCAATCTGTATCATCTTAAATCCTTCTCCATGAACTTCATTGGATTCAAGCACAATCAAAAAAGATTCCGGATCTGCTTTCTTTACGGCTTGTTGTACATGGAACATTTCTTTGTTGCTACAAGCACACATAACTACTTGTTTTTCATTTCCGTTATATCCACCCTGACCTTTTAAAATAGTAGTTCCACGTTGACAACATTCATCTATCACTTCGCAAATTTTGGTGCCATGTTCTGTAACGATTAATGCAAGTTTTCCCGCATTTATTCCGTACATTAATTTGTCTACTGCAACAGCAAAAATGAAATTTACAACCATTCCATAAATGATACCATCAATATCACGGAATAAGATTCCCCCCACCAGAATAATTCCTACATCAGACCAAAATGCAATCTTCCCAAGAGATAAATGTGGTTTGATTGCTTTCACTGCCATAATAATAAAGTCTGAGCCACCAGTAGATGAGTTTTTAGAATAAATCAACGCATATCCGATTCCGCCAAATACCCCTGTGCAAAGAGCTGCTAATAATCGATCCCCTTCATATACTGGAAACAGTGGTGCTACGTAGTCAATCATCAAAGAAGAAAGTACCATACATCGCAGCGAGCTAACAAAGAATTTCTTTCCGAGAAGTCGATAACAAATAATAGCCAACGGGATATTTAGTATAATAGTCGAAAGTCCAATCGGAACATTCAGCAACCGATATAAAATAATAGAAATACCCGAAAATCCTGTCATTGGAAATTTTGCCTGCACGGCAAAGTTATAAATTCCAGCCGCAATAAATATACTTCCTATAAATTCCCATGTTAATTGCGTGATAAGTTCTTTTGTTTTTTGCATAGAAACTTGATTCTTCATAATTCAAACTTATACCTCCATTTTATAAAAATTAACAGCTTTCATCTGTCAGCGAAGCATGCTGCCAAATACACAAAAAGAGCGAAATTTATTTTTTTATTTTGTGGATATTC
>UMIG01005156.1_pt1 | contig 27387 bp, 22 predicted proteins | sample 1965761 | NCBI WGS metagenome assembly UMIG01 (sample SAMEA4836122, study PRJEB28245) | human gut metagenome | biome: gut microbiome; material: fecal sample | place: Denmark | collected 2008 | reverse complement strand
AAGAACCACAAGCCCCTAAGACGGCGCCCAAAAAAGAAATCCGTTTCGAACCTCACTGCGTCCCTTCAACGATTCCTGAAAATATGATCAGCAGTACTGAAATAGAGGTCGACGGCACTGTCCTCGAAAATATAGATGAATACACCCCTGACTCAGAAATCACCTTCGGATTAGGAAAAGACTATACAAAAACGGAAGGAATCGTCACCTTCCGTGGCAATAATTTCAGAGACAATGCCGTCTATGGTACTGCCGAGATGAAAAATTACACTCTGACTGGTAAATGGTCTCACAACACAGGCTCCCTCACTTCCGGTTCTGATTCCTGGAGTGGAAGCGGCTGGACCGGACAGCCTCTTATGAGCAAATGGCCAAAAGAGATGAAGCAGCATATGAATATGTATGACTGGGCAAAAGAAAAAGATGATCTTGTGGAAGTCATCTATGCCTGTATGGACGGCTATGTTTACTTCCTTGATCTGGAATCCGGCGAACCTACCCGTGAATCTCTGAATCTAGGCTATACCTTCAAAGGCTCCGGCGCATTGGACCCCCGCGGATATCCCATTTTATATGTGGGAGCTGGTTATAACAGCAATCTGGGTACCGCCAAAGTCTTTGTCATCAATCTCCTGGACTGCAGTACTATGTATACCTTTGGAGATAACGATACTTTTTCACAGAGAGGAAGTCTTAGCTTTTTTGACTCCTCCCCTCTGGTAGACGCTGACACGGACACTTTGATCTACCCGGGAGAAAACGGAATCCTCTATTTGATCAAGTTGAATACTGCTTACAATCAGACAGCCGGTACCCTGTCCATAGCCCCAGGAAGAACCGTAAAATGGCGCTATTCAGGAGCTCGTTCCAATACCCAAAACTATTGGCTGGGAATGGAAGACAGCGCCGCCGTGTACAAAAGCCATCTGTTCATCGCAGATAACGGCGGACACCTTATGTGCCTAAATCTGAATACTCTGCACCTAGTCTGGGTACAGGACATTCTCGACGACTCGAACTCTACACCAGTTCTCTCCGTGGAAAATGAGCGTCTTTATCTGTATGTCAGCACCTCCTTCCATCTCGGATGGAGAAGCAGCGGTACAGCTCCTGTTCCCATATGGAAAATTGATGCGGAAACCGGCGAAATCCTCTGGCAGACGGAATACGAATGCCATTCGGAAGAAGGGGTATCCGGCGGTGTTCAATCCACGATCGCGACTGGAACTAATAGCCTGTCCGACTATATCTATGTCACTGTCTCCAAGACAGAAAATAATGCAGCCGGCGTCCTGGCCTGCTTAAAAAAGGACTCCGGAGAAATCGCCTGGGAACACAAAGCTGGATATGCCTGGTCTTCCCCGGTATGCGTATATAATACCGACGGTACTGGAAAAGTCCTATATTGCAGCAGCGATGGAAATGTATACCTGCTGGATGGAATCACGGGTCAATTACACAGTACTCTTTCCCTGAGTGAAGGAGTAATTGAAGCCTCCCCAGCAGTCTACAACAATTGCGCAGTCGTGGGTACCAGGGACTGTAAAATTTGGGGAATTGAGCTAGGATAGCTTTCTCACAGGATATTGGCGTCTGAAAACGTCAATATCCTGTTTTTCATCCTTTCATCGTCTCCTGCTCAATTCTCTTTCGAAGCTCAATCATTTTGCTGTCCATCTGAGCCATCACATCTGAATAACCACAGATCTCCTTGCGAATGGCCTCGACCTCCCCTGCATTTTTCTTATAACACATCTGATAGTCCAGTTCCGCCCAATAATCCATCGCAAACGACCGGATTTGAATTTCTGCCCGCACATATTCCACCGTTTCATAATAGGCAACGGGAACCTCAACAATCAAATGAATACTCTGATACCCGGACCGTTTCGGCTTCGCCACATAATCTTTTTCCTTTAAAATCTTAATATCCTTCTGTCCACGAACAGCATCGGCCACACGATAAATATCGTCTCTGAAAAAGCAGATTGCGCGAACCCCTACGATGTCATTTAGACCATTGACCACACAGTTACCATTCAGTTCTAAACCTTTCTTCTCTATTTTCTTGCGTATACTCTCAACAGTTTTAATTCTGCCTGTAATCTTTTGGACGACCGGCCTTTTCAAATCTTTCTTTAAGTCCGCATCAATCAACCTTAACTTACACAGCAGACTGTCCATCACATATTGGTATCTGGACATCATGTGCGCACTCTCATGGCATTCTCTCATCTGCTTTAATTTCTTATTATTTTTCTTTCTTCCCATTGTTCACCTTATGACTTTTTCAGCAGTCAATACCGCTTATCATCCCTTCTGCAACCGATGATACCTCTTTCTACACCAGATCTTATACGTAATGTAAGCTCACCGCAATCATCCGTTTGTAAATCTTATGAAAAATTCTTGTAAAAATGGGGCACTCTCCATTACGAGCCTTCACCGCTGCGTATATTTTTCTTTACTCCTTCTTACTGTCTCAGGAATTTCACAGTATTCGTCAGTCTATATGAAATTTATCCCTCAAAACTTTCTTATATTTACACTATTTTATCCCAATTTTTAAATTTTCATATTTTTTTATACGTTTACTCGAATTTTACTTTTTAGCTACTGTTAAATAACTGGACTTGTTTATTTTTTGATACTGGATGTCCCGAAACCCATTCTGTCTCAAAAAGCTTATTATTTCTCTTCGAGAATATATTTTTACGTCACCCTCGCTGCTAAAAGGAAGAAATATATTCATTAACTGACGAACAGGAAATGGTTTCACAAAATCAGCCAATAATAAATATCCATCCTTCTGCAATACTCTATAAAATTCCTCAATCGCTCGCTGTGGTTCTGGGTAATGATGAAAACTGTCCGTACATATCAGTACATCAAATTCTGCATTTTCGAATGGCAAATGTTCAGCATCGCCAAGATATAACTTTACATTAGCCATCCTTTTTTCTTCCGCCTGTTTTAACATTTCTTGTGAAATATCAATCCCGCATAATGAAGCAGTGGGATATCGTTTTCTGATAGCACTCAAAATTTCACCTGTACCACATCCCACATCAAGTACACTGGAAAATCGTAAGGCAGCTAATGTATTTATAATGTCTTGATATAAATTCCTTGCGTGTTTTCCATTTTTATCCGTATCATAGGTTTTGGCCTGCATATTAAAAGTATTCTCTGATAACTTTTTATAATCTGTCATATTCTTCTCCCATCTTTCATTTTTCAAATAACGCCAGACACCCCAAGGGGAGGTACATAAATAATAAAGATAATCTTTGCCATAAACCCTCAAATGCTAAAAATGTATTCTTGCAATTAGGTTTATCTCCCATAACAAAGCACGAAAAACATAATAGTGCTAATATGAAACACCCAATGCTGAAAATTGAAAATTTGATATTGTTTCTTTTATACGTATAAATCCCCAATAGAAGCGGCGCAAATGTCAAGCACGTAAAACCGATAACAGAACCATAACCATGTATTTTTTCGGAAAGACTATTCAGACTTTTTCCTTCTCCTACAGAGAATAAGCCTGAAAGGATACAGCCACCGATTGCATAAACCAGCAATATGACAAAAAGGATTACTGCAATCAGCCTTGAACCCTCCGAGACAATCGCATATACCTTAAAATTAGTTACTGCTAACGTAATTCCAAAGACTACTAACCATGTATTATACACACTGTGCAACGGTACTTTGCTATTTCCAAGAACACTCATAACCTGTGTCAAATGATTATATCCTTTATATGCAGGAGCTAAGGTAAAAGGAATAAGTAAATCCAAAATGAAAACGATCGGTAAGATAAGTATTATGCTATTTTTCATCCTCTATACCGTTACTTAATTTGCCAAGCCCTTTCAATATTTTCACAGCTAAATCTTTCATAACATCTGCCTTCACAATAGCGATTCCTTGTGCTTCGTCTCCCAACACTAATAAGGTGTCTCCTGCCTTAATGTCAAAAATCTGCCGTGCTTCTTTGGGAATAACAATTTGTCCTTTTTCTCCCACTTTAACCGTTCCAAATATGTGCTGTCCTTTTTTCATCGACATCATTACATCTCCAATCCTACTTTTTATTTTAGTCATACTTTTCATACTTGTAAGAAAAACATAACAGAAAGAATGTAATTTGTCAAATTTAAGGAAACGTCTCCCCGTCAAAAAGATACATTTCTTATGGATTTACAGCAAAATATTGAAAAATGGCCACAGGCTGGTATCCCTTTTGCACAGACAATTTACACCCTTCTTTTCGAATCTTCCCTTCGTTTACTATACATCCATTCACAAATCCTTCGGCCTCCTTTATAAAACAGAGATTTGGCGAAACATTTCTCTTTTTCCGGCAGCAGCTGCCGCCGCACTTGCAGCTATATGGCTAATCAGCACCGCGCCCCATATTCCATTCAATCCCAGACCCAGATAATTAAAAAACCACGCAAGAGGCATTCTGACAATCATATAATAAAAGACCATCAGCAGCATACTTTTGATTGGCTTTCCCAAACCATTCAATGTTCCGAGAAAACAATTCGTAACAGTATTTAAGACATAGCCTACGCTCACAATCATAAAATACCCGGCTACAATCTCAGCGATTTCTCCATTCTTCAGGAATAATCCAGACAATGGTTTTGAAAATCCCACAACGATCGCAGAGAGTACAGTCAAAAGGACAATTCCTATTTTCATAGAATATTTCAGATAATCCTTCTCCCTGTCGCTTCTTTTGGCTCCGGCACACTGCCCAATAATATTAGTCAATACCATATTCAGGGCCATTGCAGGATAGAAAAGTATAATCTCTAATTTTCCGGTAATCCCATAAGCTGCAATCGCAGTGATACCGGTCCAGCTGACCAGTGAAGTCAAAAAACCGGTGCTGACTGCCGGTATGCTCTGCTGAAAAGCGGAAGGAACTGCTTTGGCGATAATCTCACCAACCATACGTTTCTCAAATTTTGCAGCTCGAAAACGAAAGACCTTCTTTCGCGCAATATAGACCAGCATAAACAGCAGACAAATACTTTGCGACAGCAAAGTGGCAATAGCCGCTCCCCTAAACCCGATGCTCTTTATAAAGATGGGGTCTAAAACTGCATTCAACACCGTGCACACGAGCATTGCCGCCATCTGGAAAACTGCATTTCCAAAACTGCGGAGCACTGCCGTAAAGTAACAATACAAGTATACGGTCACATATCCCAAAAGATAGATAAACAGATAGTCCTTCGCCATCTCCCAGGTCTCATCCGGTGTATTCAAAACACGTAACAGCCAAGGCAGCGACAGCTCCAAGAGCAAGGTTACAGACACGGAAAACACCACCGCTACAACCAAAGACGTGGAGATCACTCTCTCCACAGCCCCCTCATCCTTAGCTCCGATCGCCTGGGACACCAAAATTGCCACTCCATTTGTCGCTCCCATTGCTATGGAATTCAATATCAGAATAATCGGTGTGGAACTGGTCAGCGCCGCGTATGCGTTTTCTCCCAGCAAATTTCCTATCCATAAGCTGTCAACCACGTTATAAGCCATATTCAAAAACAACGCCGCCATAACCGGCAAAAACATAAACCAAAAACATTTTGGGGTACTTCCATTTACAAAATCCATTTTCATGTTCATTATCATTGCCTCCATATGAATGAATTTCATTCATTATTAGATTTAAACTTATCCCCGTTTTAAACGGGGATTTTTATCACGTGACGATTTAAAAGGGGAATACATCTCTAAGCCAAATTCAGCATTCTAAGCAGAAATTCCTTGATCTTTATGACTCGCTCCCCGCCGCTTATTGACTGGTCTAACAATATACCCAATTGACCATATACACAGAAGGACGCAGCTACGTGAGTGTCCATAGGTTCAATCTCCTTTTTCTCGACCGCTCTATCCAAAAGTTGTTCTATGACTGGAAGCATCTTTTCGCATATTTTCATCGACAGCTGTTGATGTGTCTTCGCTCCTTCTTCTCCGTGACAGACTTTATAATAAAAATTATCGTCCTTTTCCACATCGAGAAAAGTAGGCATTTCACAGATCATCTGTTTTAAAGAATATTCTGATTCCAACATTCCCCTTGTCAGCTGAGCAGCCTGCATCTTTGCATACTGGTCCAAAGCCGAGTCAAAAATCATTTCTTTCGACGAAAAGTAACGGTAACACAGCCCCTGCGCCACTCCCATTTCCCTTGCAATATCTGTGATAGAAGTCTTTTCATACCCCTTCTCATAAAACAGCTTCATAGCCGTGTCCAAAATTTCCTGCCGACGCACCTCTGGTTCCTTAGTGATTCGCGACATAGGTATCCCTCCTCTCTGAGCTCACAAAAACTATAACATAACGTACTGCTTTTGTCAATGAATAATATTCATTCACTTTTGCTTATGTAATAATCCACGTAGCCTACAGTGACCAGGTAAAATTCAAACCGTCCGAAATCACGGACTTTTGATTATCCACATAAAAATACTTTCGGCCCCTCCTCACCGAAGACTATCTCTGCTCTATTCCACAGATTTTTCGCCGGCGGGGAGCGGCTTCCATAGTTTTCAATTTACACAAATATCTGTAAAAACTCCTTTATTTTCTTTGGAGTACGGCCTGTGATTCGGGTATTCATGAACATTTCCTTTTCGTTGTGTGCCGCGCGCAAAATTTTTTTTCTTTTTTCCAGGTATCCATTGCTTATGTAATAATTACATGTGACAAAGGCCCTGTCACTTTCCAGTAGGATTTGAATTACATGCAAAACCTTTTCAATATTTCTCGACAATGCCTTAAATGAATCCACATAAAAGGCATCTTGCTTTCCACCCACAACCTCTCTTATCGTTTCTTCCAGATATTCATCAAATTCCAGTGTAAACCCATCGCATATCACTTTTTGTATCTTTGGCTCTGTCCGCATCTCTTCCTCAGTCAAAACCCTTTTTTTCTCTTCTTGAATTTTATCAAATCCCCACTCACTTTCCTCTAGCAAGGCAATTTTAGACAATACAGTCCAAGCCAACGGATACTTACATTTGGCAGCTTCATAGACATCCTCATATACCGTGTTTTGTGCCTCCTGTATCAGTGCACGCAGTTCACAGTCAGAAAAGTATCTGATGGCCTCTGCTGTCAATTCTCTTATCTTTTTATCCGACAGCGGCTCTGGCATCTTAAAATCCTTACAGTTCACACTGGCTGCAACTTCCAGCATACTGTTTCTAATTCCTGCAACCACCAATTCTCTGATTCCTTTTTCCGCATAAGGCTCATAAAACAGTGCTTCCTCCTTCGTTGTAAACAAAATCGTCTCCCTGTACTCTTCTTCCTCCCATCTGGCCAGCAGACTGCACAACCTATTTTTTATATCCTCTGCAATCCTTTGGCGAAATCGAAACCTCACCTCTTCTAATCCTTCATTCAGCAAACTATCCAAATATTTCTGAATCATCATACATTATCTCCTCCCAACAGATTTCTTTCAGAGCCGTCTGTACACAAGTACTGCACTTTGGTCTATACTTCGTATTCTCCATCCGCATTCCAGAAAGATTTTAGCCTTTTCGCTCTCTTGCTCCCAGCTCATAAGGCAGACTGCCAGACTGCAGTTTGACGCTGGAATCCCTTCCTTCACAAAGTCAAAGGCTTTCAGGAACATTTTAAGATTTTCCAAATGCTCTGCCTCAATATTTTGAATATATAAGATTGATGACTCATAAGCTGCTTCTTCTGGAAGATCCAATTCTTTTAAAATTTCTGGTTTTATCCCCTCCCTCATATTTGCCACAGTTATATAAGTACTGATCATATCCCCAGACATACTGTCACATAATTCCGCTGCAGACGTGTAGCCGTTTTCTTCCATTTCCATCATAAATTCCGACTCCGAAGGTATCACAATTCCGCCATCTAGCCTCACGGCCTCTGCCTCTCCTGTCTCATTTCCTTCCTCATCGTAATCTACACTGGACATCGATGCTGAAAATCCCCATATATACATCCCGTCTTCATCATAAAGATCATTAGACGTGTGAATTTCCAAATTATTCTCTCTCATCATTTTTATTGTGTCTTCATATTTCCTAACTTCTTCTTCCAGCATAATTTTTCCTCCTTTTAGATAATATATTTTCTCCTTATTGGGCACAAACATTAAACTCTGCTGCCATTCCTCCGCCTCTACTTCCGGCTGGGATATCAATGCCAGTTCTAGTTTCTCTCTTTCTTTTATCCCCATCCGCAATTTTTCATACACTTTTCCATATTTGTTCAACAGCACCGCCTGGAACATTGCTCTTTCTCTCTCACTCCGCATAATGTGAAGCTCGCAGCACTGATCTAAAAATGGATATTCCTCCAACAAAGCATCCGAAAGATACTGCCAGCTATAAGTCACCGGTTCATATCCCCTCTGAGGCCTGTCCGCCAGTTCAGGAATCAACCAGTCTCTTCCCATTTTCACAGCACTGCGCAATTTTCCCCGGCGAATCCATTGTCTGACCGCAGTGACCGTCACGTCATATTTTTCTGCATACTGCTCCACCGTAAGATAAGCACATTTCACTTGCGCGAGAACCATACTGTTTGAGCTTTCCATGGAGACAAGTCCCTGCTCCTTATCAAATTCTGCCTTATCACAATGCTGTAACTCAAGTACAATTCCATCCCCTTTCCACATGTACTGATAAAACCAATCTACCGATTCAATCTCAGGGAACCTCAGCTCTTCTACACACCTGGAAAATTTCTTCAGTATCTCTAAAATTACCTTCCTCTTATTCTCTGACCAGCCCTCTTCCTGTGTCTCTTCACAATGTACTATATAGTTTCTTAATGAATCCATCACATCTGATTTGGAGATCATATACTGATTCATATAATTAATTTTAGAATAGTAATCCATATCCTTCTCACTTTCTGTATTGTTTCAATACAATTATTATATATAATAAAATACATTTTGTAAATACATAAAACAACAAAATTTTCAAAAGCCAAAACAGGCAAGCTCACTTCTTCCTCTCTATCTTAAGAGACACCGTTCACTTTACTGTATAAGCTCCCGGACAGCGTCTGGGCGTCTGGTAAGCTCGCCTGTCGAGACGCACAAACATTGGACGAGGCAACAGGTATAAGCCACCGGTGTACGCGCCGGAGCGCGAATGCCTGTTAGGAGTGCGGGAGTGCGATGCGCGAAGTAACCCGCAGCTTATACTTTTGGAAGGTTCCGCCGATAGGCAGCATGAGAGTTTGTGCACTGAACACAGCCGCCTACAACTACTGCAGCTTAACGATCTTCGTCGCTATTTTCCCACAAAATTTTAGATCATGTTCCACAAAAAGCATCGTCGGTCGGTATTCTAGCAACAGCTTTTCAATCTGAATTCTCGAAAACACATCCATGTAATTCAAAGGCTCGTCCCAGATATATAAATGGGCTGGGGTAAGCAAACTCCTTGCAAGCAGTACTTTCTTTTTTTGTCCTTCCGACAGCTCTTCCATGTTTTTAAAAAATTGAACCCTCTCAAAATCAAGCTGCCGCAGCACCGTAAAAAACAAATTCTGGCTCAGATCATACTCTCTACAAAAAGCAATCATACTCCCCTTTAAGTTCTCCGTACTCTGAGGAACATAAGATATCACAAGTCCTGCTGCAGTTTCACACACGCCACTCTCCCAGATAGTACCATCTGTGTCTCCCAGCCCTGCTTTCTGCATTACCATACGAAGCAGTGTCGATTTGCCGCACCCATTTTTCCCGCAGAGAGCAATTCGTTCCCCTCTGTTGATCTCAAATGTCAAGTTTTCAAAAAGCGGCTTTTCGGAACCAACATATTTCAAGCCGTAAGCCTTTGCATTTACGATCGTATTTTTATGGTGCAAAAGAGGTTCCAGCTTTAAGTCCACAGAAGATTCCAGATCGTTCAGCAAGCCTTTTTTCTGTTCAATTTCCCGATTCAATCTCTTCTCTGTCTGTTTTGCTCTGCTTTGCAGCTTTTTAGTTTTTGAGCCGATATAAGCCCTTGTACACAAAAAGCGGTCATGTTCCTTTACAGGGTCAAAACCGATTTTTGTACTTTCATTTTTATCTGCCCACTCTGCAGTTCGTCTCGCTGCCTGCCTTAATTTCTTTATCTCCCTTAAATGCTTTTCATTTTCTGTCACAGCAAACTGGTCTTTGCGCCGCTTATTTTCCCACCAGCTAGAAAAATTTCCGCTCTGCACCTCAATTGTTTTCCTGTTTAGCACTAAAACATGGTCGATACAAGCATCCAATAAGTCCCTGTCATGGGACACGAGAATGAATCCCCTTTTCGAAGTCAAATACTTTTTAACACTTTCTCTGGCATTTTGGTCCAGATGATTCGTCGGTTCATCTATTAATAAAAAATCATTCTCACCTGAAAACAAAACAGCTAAAAGAATTTTGGCCTGCTCACCTGGGCTTAAACTCTCATAAGCTCGGTAAAGAATATCCGCTTCTTCACCTAATTCATCCAGTTCACAGATTACCCGCCAGGGCTCACAGCCCGGCTTTAGTGCCTCAATAAATTCCACAGCAGCCAAACTTCTCTGCTCATCCTCTATCCGATATGGAAAATAATCGAACTTTATATTTGTGCTGATCGCTCCTTTGTACAGGTACTTTCCCAGCAGCAGATGCATAAAGGTGGTCTTCCCTTTGCCATTGCGGCCTACAAATCCCAATTTCCAATTCGTATCAATGGAAAATGAAACATTTTCAAATATATTGTCAAAACTTCCTTCGTAACAAAATGTAAGGTTATTCACGCTAATTTGTGACATACTCATTCCTCCCCTTTAGGAAAACACATCCGGCTTATCACGTAAATTCTCATGCCGCCTGTCAACGGCACCTCCAATAAGTATAAGCTGCAGATTGCTCCGTGCATCGCACTCCCGCAATCCTGACAGGTATTCGCACTTCGTCGTACACGCCTGCGTGCTCATACCTGTTACCCCGTCCAATGTCTGTACGTCTCAGCAAGCAAGTTTACCAGCCGCTGTCCGGAAGCTTATACAGTAAAAAAAATAGAAACCATTTGTTGCCAAACAGTTTCCTTACATACCATACCCTCAGCGTAAAAAATTCACACTACTTATCATTATATTTTGCGCACAAAAAAGAGAGGTTATGAGAACATAATCCACTTTTGGCAACATGATAAAGCGGTCCACGTAATGATATGCTCACCGCAACGAATTCATGTAATCAAAAGTAAATTATCTTCTCATCTTTTCACCTCTCTCACCAATATACCATTTATACTAATACCTGCACTTCCCTTTGTCAAGTAGCCATGCGCTGGCTGTAAAATTGATGGGAAAGTTGTAGACGCTGTCTTGATTCGTATATTGATCTCCTTCAATATTTCCAGAGTGTTTTTTCTCTTGGATTTACCCTCTAAGAGTCTCTAAAAAGATATGATTCAACGTTTCCCAATCATCATTTCGATCCTTGGGAAGTGCCTCAGCAGCCTCCTGCTGCCGCACAAGTTCCTCAGCGATAAATTTTTGAATTTCAGGATTCTGGGGATTATATTTCTTTTCATCGGAAATCATTTTCACCCTCTGCACACTCTCAATCGCCGCTCTCAGCCGTTCCGGCAAGTCCTGTTTCATCAACTCCTCAAACAAAATCGGGGCCGGACAACGATTTTCCTCTATATATCTGACTGCCAGGAGAGGGCGGATGGCATAAAAATACTTTTTATATCTTACCATGTCGTCCTGAAGATACTGCATATAAGTGTTTTTCGCAGTCCCCAAATATTGATGTACCGCTGTTTTCACAGAAAAATAATGCTGCGCCGTCTCGTAAATCTTTTTCCACGCTTCACTAGTACGATATACAATCGGAGAGGCTGCCCACTCAAACAATGTGACATTTCCTCTTTGAAACTGTATCAAAGCTTTCTTCAAATCCCATCCGTTGATATCCAATACCTCATCCAGCTGCCACTCGATGACATCCCGGACTCCTTCCAAGCGCAGATACGCTTCCTGCGGACGGACATAAACAAACCTCACATCATAATCACTGTCTGGCGAAGCAAAGCCCCATGCCCGGCTTCCCGATTCAACCGCATAAAGAATCCTAACTTGCTCTTTTTGTTCAATCTCTTCTAATTTTTCTTCAATTTCTTTTTCCACATCTCTCAATTCACCTACACCTCCAATGCCTTTCTGTTCACATATTCTACAAAAGCTTCCACCTTTTCCATATCCGGTTCCTCCGGAAGCGCACTTTCTTTCGACGCCCGCTCCATTCGCTGTTCATAATCCGACAAAATATCAAAATACTCCGGCAAAAAACCACCGTCTTCCTTCCGAAAACCACCGTTTCTTATTTTCAGGAGCAGCCCCTGTTCCTTCGTCCGCCTGGTGCAGATCTCTCCCTTTTCCAGAATATCAATGGCCATCATAAACAGGCGTATCGTATGCATGGCGTGTTTATTCAGGTGATTGTCATCCTTTTTGCCGCGTTTTCCTATCTTATCATAACTGCTCACCACACTGCGCATGACACCCCACATATTTTCATAGTCCCTTAAAGGCAGGTGTCGGTAATTAGCGTCCACGAAAATTTCCGTCTCAAACTGCGGATTTTCTGCCCGATCTATGTACAACCTGATGCTGCCTTTATCAAAGGAAGCAAAATGCCTGTGAAACTCTTCCAGAGAATTCTGAACTGAGTTTAAAATATGTTGTTCCCGCTGTGCCTGAGGCATAGAATCTCTGGCAATGGCATTTTGAAGACGGCGAATCTGCGCCTGGGCGTATCCTCCGAAAGATTTTGCCGCCCTTTTTGTCAAAAACAAAGAGCGGTTGTCAAGAAGTTCCTGCCCTAACTCAGAGAGAATCACATATCCCTCTTTCTCAAGTCCCAGAATTTCACAGGTATTGGGATTGCACTCCAAAAGCAGACGAATCATCTTGTTAAAGGAATAAATCACCGTATCCGTTTTTCTGTCCTCATACTGTTCAAACTTAGTAAGCCCCAGAAGATCCGACGGTAAATTCAACGTAATTCCCCGAAAATCAATATCACTGTTCTCATAATCCGTCCCATAAGCATAACTTCCGCCCACTCCCAGAAGCATAATTCTGTTTCCCAGCCTGGGATGTTCCTTTAGAAACTTGTATTCTTCTGTATCCAATAGCTTTTTGAAATCCTTCAACTTATACACCCCCATCTCATTTAACTCTCCGTCTGCTGCTATTTGCCCGATTATTCTATCCACTTCCGGCAGGAAACCACCTTCTTCTGGCTAAGCCGCCATCGCATTGGCATTGATCCCATCAATCACCCGCCTTATCCCCATCCAAACATTCAGGTCAGTGAAAATATCCACAATACTGCCTTGGTCTGTGAATGGGGACTCCTATAGCACTGAAAAATCTTTCATCAGACCGTTATGCACAATGTACTCAACGATTTGATTCACAAAGTAAGTCTACCTGCACCATGATCTCTGGTATGTTTGCCACTGTGGATATAGCACTTACCTTTTTCAATAAGTCACTGTGGTCTTTTCCATATTTCCTTCCAATCAAATATGCCAATTTAATCCCGTACATTAGGGTATCAAACCGGACCGCACTTGCCTCATCCGGAAGAATGAGCGGTGCCAATTCTTCCCTTACAAGCAGCGTGTCCTCATAGCTGAGTGTCTGATAATTCGACTGTTGCGAATACAGATCTACATATTTTAAATGCTGACGGACTGCAAAATTTCCCCGATTCAATTCCTGCACTTTTCCACTCATATGCTGTATCAATGCATTTCGGTAGGCAATCAATCGTTCCGTCTGATGTTCCATATCCTGCAGTTTGTAAGCGATCTGAAATTCCAGATTAAAGACTGCTCCCTGCAGTGCCATCATATTGGCTGTCACCTTTCCTTTATTCATATGGAAAATTCAAAATTGCCGCAGAAATCAAAAATGTAGAATTTCTGCTTATCCTCTCCATCCAACAAACCAGGGCACAAGTGGGTACCGCGTCCAATCATCTGCCAAAATTTTGCCTTGCTCATAACCTTCTTGAAAAAGACAAGATTTAAGACTTCCGGCACATCAATTCCCGTATCCAGCATACCTACGGAAATGGCAATCTGCGGGAGTTTGTTGGATTCGGAAAATTCATCAATGGCAATCTGTACATCGGTCATATAATGATCAATGACTTTCGCATATCCCGGAAGATTGCGATATTCCTTTCCAAAGATCTCTAAAATATTTTCCGTATGGTCATGATTTTTGGCAAAAATACTAGCCTTTCCTAAAGTTTCACCGTAGTTAATCCGAATTCCGTCTGTCATAAGAATTATACAACACCTTCTTGATGGTGTCCTCATTAAAAAACCAGTAATCCAAGCAAAAGATTTCATTTTTTCCCGGAAGTTTCCGTCCTTTTTTAATGTAGCTTCCTACGTTTCCCTGTCTCCCTCTGACAGTTCATCATACACAATTCTCTGCTCGATAAATTTCAAAGAAGATTCAACCGAGAGGAAATCTACCAGATAGCCGTCTTTGACCGCCTGTGCCAGTTCATACCCATAGGTCGGCACGCCATTTCCAACTCAAAAATATTGTAGGTATTCTTATCAATCTCATCCTTAGGCGTCGCTGTCAACCCTACCAGTGGAGCATCATCCACAGAATACATCCATTTGATAGCAAACTCTATGGTCCAACGACAGTTAATCACACTAGTTTCCATATCTATATGTAGTATTCTCTCCGCTGAAATAGCCACATCCGCAAAAGAATCAAACTGCAATCCTCTTTTTAAGAAATCATCTCAATTCTTTTCGTATTTGATGGTTTGAAAATGGTTTAACACTCTTTTCGTATATATTATTTCAAAGAAAACAATAAATTTCCAGCTAAATATTCGCTGTATCAGCAAATAAGACTGTCACATATTCCTTCAGCTATTTCCAATGTTTCAGTGTCGGTAATAATTTTTCCATATACGTCCGCACTTGTTCTGACGACCAATTCTCATCAGCCATATGCTCTGAACAGTAAGAAATTAAATCTTCTTTGTTGGAATAACGAAACTTTCCCTCATGGTAACACCACTTGCAGTAATCTTCATTAAACATACCATTTTCTTCTTTACTGGTAATCGAGTCATCAAGGGGCATTCCGCAGCATTGGCAGATCAATTTTCTTGGTGAACCCAAAAGTGTGTTTATAGAAACATCAAATAGTTTTGACAACAATTTTAATGTCTCTATGTTGGGAATCGTTTCTCCAGTCTCCCACCGAGATACCGCTTGTCTCGTTACATATACTTTTTCTGCGAGTTCATCTTGAGACAATCCATATTCTTTTCTGAGCTCAGAGATTACTTCCTTCGTTTTCATATTTCGTCCACCTCCAAAAATACAATAACATTTTCAGCACGGATTACCAAGCAACTCGCAGTTGCTATGCTCACAAAAGCTGTACTACACTGTGCCGCCAGGCTGTTTTAGGTCCTGTGGTGTTTCTCTGAATTTTTCCGCCAGTTTCCAAAATTCTGGTCTTTTCCGCAGGAAATCAAACGTCTCATCTTTTTCTATGGCTGTGAGCAGGGCATCCTTAATCCGTGTTCTCATCATTGTGGAGTCTGCCTCCTTTTGCTCAGCATCTGACTCCTTTCGCTTCACATGCGCAAACAAGATCGAATCTTCCAGCTTATAGGGTTTTTCCAATGCTTTCAGCATTTTCTCCAATATTTCCAGGCATCGGTCGGCATCCTGTTCTTCCACTGCGACAGAGAATGCCACTGTATACGCACTGTAATCCCACTGAAAGATTCTCATAACGTTCTCACCATACTCTGCTAGTTTCCCGGCACGCTCTCTGTCTCCCTCCCAAACAGCCACTGTCGCCAGGCTGTTTAAGAGTAAAAATACCTCTTGAATGGAAGAATTTAACTTCTTCTCCAACAGTTCCGCAGCTTCTTCACTCTTTTTCTGTTTCATGAGCATGGAAATCCGCAGCTGCCTTTTATCCAAGCCATCATATTCCGGCAGCAAGTCAATCATTTTCTGTGCTTTTTCATAGTTCTCTTCCTGAATCCACCGAGAAGCCAGCACATACCGAGCACGGTTCACATAGATCGGATCGTCACACGTCTCCACCCGCTCATACAATTCAATCGCATAGGCATTGCTCTTTCGTATCTGCTCCTCTGTACACGGCAGTAAGATCGGAAGCCCTATCAACACAGCCGCCATCTGATACAATAATTTGGCACAGCACGGATACTCTCTCACTTTTTCCTGAATCAGACGAAATGCCTCTTCTATCCCTTCACTTTGAGCGGCCTTTGTGATCTGTGTGGTGTATTCCACCACATTTTCTTCCGTCAAATCCTCTTGAAAACACAGAAGCGTATTGATATCCGTTCTCAACAGCCGGGCCAACGGCGCGAGCAGCGATATATCCGGGCAAGTCGTCCCATTCTCCCACTTATTGACCGCCGGCGTGGATACCCCAAGACGTTCGGCAACCTGTTCCTGTGTCAGTCCACACTCTCTGCGTTTCCTGCGAATCACATCCTTCATCTGCATAACGTTCTCTCCTTATCTTTTATTCCGAAGGCCTTCGTATGCTGAAACCACCCTCCTGCTATGAGACATGTACGGTTATATACGGTAAAAAACCTTTTCTATTAACAGCCTCAGAATGCGCGAAAGTGTTTGTTTCAGCTGCTTTCATTATAGCAAGGGAACGCCTGCGTGACGATTGAACAGTTTTTAAATTACAAGAGAGGTTTTTTAACTGTCGGTTAATAAGTTATGCTTTACCGGAATTTTACAGAAGAGCAGTCTGCATTGACACGGCTTACGCCAAAACCATCTATTAGCTGTTTTATATATCAAAAAATAAAGGTACTATTGATATGAGATTCCTGATTTTGATCTCAAATTTATTCCACGCCAAGTGCCTTAAATACCGCTTCTTCTGCTGAAGAATAGAAAATCAGGCTAAATGCCCCTACCAGGTCCGACGGTACGGTTCCCAGATCTCCGGCAGAAGTAATCGGTAACAGTACCTTCTTTGCTCCACTGTCCAAACACACCTGCAGTGTGCTTGCCAGCTCATCCACCTTAATCAAAGTACCGCCAATGCTGATCTCACCAAGAATTGCAAGACTATTCAACGGTGTCTTTCCAAGTGCCGCAGAGCAAATCGCAATCAAGGTCGACAAGGCTAGATTTCCTGTCATTCCAATCCCCTGCATATCCTGATAATTGATGATATAGTCCTTCGTCGTGGTACTGATCTGCCCGGAAATACGGTTTCCGTTGGCTTTCAGATAATTAAATGCCGTATTTGTCGCCTCCTTCGGCTCTTTGCCTGAGCCGATACCCGTACAAGTCAGCTTTCCATTACCGGGCATCATCTGTGTCTCCAGCATATAGCAACCAATCATGCCTGTTTTGGATTTGGAAACTGTATAAACGGAGCCTGGTTTTCCCATTCCTTCCGGGATTAGTTTATCACCTCCCTGCTCCGGAACAGAAACATAGTGCTCTTCAAAGCTGTCATTATCTATATAAGAGAAATTCACATCATAGAATTCCATGCCGCCGATTTTTTTCAGCTGCTCTTTTACTCTGCGGCGAAGCTCCAGGGAAATTTCTACAATCTCACGCAATTCTTCTTTTGTCACTTCTCCATCTGGATACAGCAGTTTTGTAAATCCTGAAATCATTTTTCGAACTGCAATGGTATCACGCTGATTCAAATTATTTCCAAGACGAAAATACTTGTCCATCAGATCACTGTAGTTGTCCTTGCGCAGTTCACGCATGAACTCCGACAGATAATCTGTAATAAATCCATAATCGTTTGTAAAAGAATTCGGTCTGTATTTCGTGATCTCCCATCCTGGAATATAGCAATGCATACGATCAAGAAACGCCGTATCTGTTCCCATTTCCGGCGGGAATGGGTCAAATAAACTGGAAGTCTTCAAAAGGGTATCCACACTCTGATTGATGTTTCCCACAAATACCATAGAAGCCTTTGCCTGAATCTCTGCCTTTCCTCTTGAAAACGCTCCCGACGCCATATAGCCCTTCATGATCTGGATGCCATCTTTATCCTTGAACTTAATACCGGCAACCTCATCAAAAGCCACGCAGTCCCACATACCCACAAGACCTACGGTATGGTTTGACATATTATAAAAAAGATTGGCGACGGTCGTCTGTCCGCCGGCAACCAGAATACTGTTTGGGGAAATTTGCTCATATATGTAAGATTTACCAGTAGAACGTGGCCCTAGTTCACAAAGGTTAAAGTTATTCTCCACCAGTGGAATCATACGGGCAATCAGCAGCCACTTCTCTCGCTCACTAAAGCTGTCCGGTTCCAGGCCAGTGGAACGAAGCAGGATATCTATCCACTCATCTTTCGTAAAAGCCTTTCTTCCGTTCTTCACTTCCTCCATATCCACATGGGGCATCTGAATTGGCGTCAGCTTTCGAATGCGGATTGGCTGTGTATTCTTCTTATCTTCCTCGATAAACTCATACTCCATCTGTAGAATACACCAGATGCCGCCACAGAGCAGCCGGTCATAATCCTTCACATAGTCCGGATGAATCGGAATCCCCTTTACGCCCAGATTGGAGAATGTGGCTTCATAGCGGTCTTCTTTTGTGTTCAGCACGACCGTATAGCTGCCTCTTTCACGCAAAAGAGAGAGAATCTTCTGTGCCTCATCCGGACGCACATAATTATCTCTCAGAATACGTTTTACGTTCTCTACCCCTTCTTCAATGATCTCTTCATCGTCAGAGTTGCAGTATTGTCCAAGGAGATATTCCAGCACATAGACTGGAACATTGGCTCCCTCACGGATGGACTTCGTCAAATCCTTCCGGACAATACGGCCATCATAGTATTGACGGAGTTTTTGCTTTATTTCTTCTCGCTTGTCTTCGGTTATATTTTCCATATGCAAATCATCCATAGATGTTCTCTCCTCCATTCTAAAATCCGAAATCATCCACAAACGCTATATCAATCATAAATTCATACTGCTGCAGAATGTTTTTTTCATCATTTGCATCCGCCAGTACCAGATAATACTTATCACCATATTTATATTCTCTGGACTTCAACGTGAATTTCTCATGGAAGGTTCTCTTCTCCGGTGCCTCTTCCCGGCTGTTTGCTACAATCGGTACATCAAAAGATATCTTCTCTCCATCTTCTGTCGTAAAGTATGCCACCAGACTTCTTGCTTTCATGGTATCTGTCACTTTCTCTGTCTGGATAAAGTCAAAGTAAGTAATCAAATTTGTCACTTTTCGATTTACAGAGGTCAAAACCACATCTACATAATCGTATGCCACAGCCCTGGTGTTTGTGGTCAGCTCTATCACCGGTATCAACATCTCCTGAAGCGAAGAGCCTCCATGTACATAATTCTGTCCGCCGCCGGCTACCTTAAAAATATCTGCCCCAACCGGTGTAGTCACATATGAGTGATTCATATATGCCATCAATCTGGATTTCATCCCCAGCTCATTTATTTTCTGCTTAGTAAGCAAGAAACGCTTATTGGAATATGTGCAGCATTCCCGGTCATAGGATACTTTGTCAAATTCATGCAGCTTGTCTCGCTTATACAGAAAGCCGTGGTCCGCCGTAATAAAGAATTTCGGCGCTGATATATAGCTGGTCAGCTTCTTAATCAGCCTGTGAATTTCTTCGATCGCCTCTTTGCAGGCTGTGAATACTTCGTTTTCACTGGCAGGCTTATCTCCGCGGGCGTCCACCTGATTATGATAGATATATACGATATTCTTCTTCTGTAGCAGTTCACGGATTCTCCCCTTATTGGCGCTGGCTATTTCATCAAAGGATAATGCCACATTGTTTTCATTCTGCGTTTTTAAAATCTTATCCCTGGATGCCAGATCTCCGCAATTTTCTCCATCAACCGTTACATTCAATTTCTCATCTACCTGCAGCTCTTTATGCGGCAAAAGGCTTGCCATCCCCACCGACGTCACAGAAGGCAGGCCACCAATCATACACTCCAATTTCGGTGTACACTTTTCATCCAGTTCCAGCCGCTCCATCAGTTCCTTTGCACATTCATACCGGAACGCATCAGAGATAATGACAATCACACGATTCTTTCCTTCGTAAGCCTTCAGATAATTGCGGTAAAAATCTTCCTGACGTTTTAATCCGGTATCTCCTGCCAAGTTATCTGTCAGCTCCTGATTCCACTTCGGTGTTGCTTTTTGCAGATAAGTGAAGGAATACATATTCTCAATCCGTTCTCTTACCTGAGAAAACCGTTCTGAATCTTCAATGCAGTCATACGCACTGTAAAACCATCTATAATAAGAATCAATCAAATAGGTCTGATTCTGGTAATCTGTCACCATCGTCTTGATATCACTGACTACATCCAGTACAGATACCGCTTTCATCATCTGGTAAGCATATTTGATTGTCTGATATTCATTTTTATATACGTTCCCAAAATGACAGGACTTTGCTGTTCGCTGCTCTGCAATCTGCGCAAGGTTCATTCCATCTATCTGAGCATCCAGAATCCCATCGTTCAACTGGTCCAATGCCCAGTCAATTAAAATATTATCCAACTCACCAAAAGCATCACAGTTTGCAATATCCAGAAGCTGTACTGACTGATCTTTTGATTTGACGGTATCCTTTTTCAATTCCTCCCGAATTCTGGCCGTTACCCTCAGTGTTTTATCCACTTTTTCAGATAATACGTCATAGGTGTCCTGATAAAGTACGTTGTCCATGAAATTCCGGACGAATACTACTACATCATTCTTCTTTTTCAAAATGTAGGGTTTCAGTACAACAGGCAGCGTCTCTTTCAATGCTACGGATGCATAAGTCAGGAACATACATGCCGCCAGATCATCAATGTTCGGATTTTCAGACTGGTATCCAAAGTACTTCTCACACAATTCCCAGAATTTATTCAAAAGTCCATTGTCCTCTAAGGCTTTCATGTATGCTTCCGTTTCATTCAATAGCAACTGCCTTGTAATCTCTTCAAAATTCGGATTTTTCACATCGGTAAGCACAGCAATAAGACCAATATCAATGGTTTCCACATTGAAATGGTCTATGCCAAGTTCTTTAAACTTCTCAATACGAGTTTTATTTTTCCAAAAGTTACTGTACTGCGCCAGATGCTCTTTAAAACGGCTGTCAATTCCAATCTCCTGTGACATCTGAGATACCCGGTCCGTGTAATATGGTACCGAGTAATAAAACATATCTGCCAACGGATTTTCCGCGTCACTTGGTTTCGGAAATGGTGCATATACAAGATACTTGTTCTCTGTATCTGATTCATTCAATAACCATTTGGAATAAAACCAGTTAGCTCCATCCAGAGTATGTAATTTTGCATTGTCCAACTGTAATTCGGGTACTTCGTCTTCATATTCTCCTTTGTCGTCAAACCAGAATATGATACGAGTACCTTCCTTGGAAAACTCTGTATTTAACTGGTCTTGTATGTTTTGTAAATCCATTTACTTCGTCCTCTAACACGTTAATTTGTATTCTCTGGCAAGTTCTTCATTCAAAACTGCCACCTCAACGCCCCATATTTTTCGTATTTGAAGCAATCTGGCTTTTAATTCTGCTAACGGTCCGGCAAGCCATGTAATATCTTCCGCATTTTTCACAACTAATATGAATTTCAACTGAATCTCTTTCATGTTATCCACTGACCGAAGTTTAACTCCTACCTCTGACGTATCCGGATACTTTTCCATAATTGCAGCCAGATATATCTGTAAAGATGCGGTAAACTTCTCTGTTATGGAGAAATAATACTCTTCAAATTTCTGTTCCTTCTCTTCGGACTCATACCGATTGGCTCCATTGGGGCAGCTTTTCTTTGCTTCTAAAAATACAATACTATGCTTATCATATTTTAAAATAAACTCAACCGTTTTTATTCCAGAACCAAGATCCTTATATATTCTGGAATCTTCAATGTGAAACAAATCTTCTTCATCAAATTTCCCAAAATTTATTTCCGATTCCGTTATGATTTTCACTTCAATACCACCCCGATTTCTTCTCTATAAAGCTGTCGGAAGGTATCCATAATTGCATTATGTTCCAGTAGTTCAAATTCTTTTGCAGTCTCACACTGTACTATGTCTTCATCATCTTTATACAAAGAAATATACTGTACTTTGCTGTTTTTACTTCGTTTTACCTCAATATATTTCGATAGAAAATAATCATGCGTGGAAACAAATATCTGTACGCCTTCGCTTTCCAACATAATTAACATTTCCGCTAAAACTGGAATATATTTGGGATTAATATTTGCTTCCGGTTCATCCCAAAACAGCACTGATCCCTTCTCCAGTGTCCCATTCTTAATTAACTGCCACAAAAGGGCAATCTTACGCAGACCTTCCGCTACCAGATTAAACTCTAATTTTGCCTGAGTACCCGGTTTCAGATAAAACCGATCATCATGTAAGGTTACTTTTCCAGTACTGATTTTCTGCAAAATAGCAAGATATTTTCTTCTTGCAACGGAATCTACACCTCTTGAAATGTCAATTTTGGCAGCAGCAATAATATCCAGATAAGTATCATCAAATTCCACATTTCCCATCTTTACTGCTGCATCCAAATTCCAGGCATTAGACAAAATCTCTTTCGCAGGAATAAAAACACTGGTAAGATCAGACATCTGTTTTTCCCATTTTTCCTCTTCCTTAATCTCTGCATCCCATTTTTTTGTTCTAGTAGAGAATTGCATTCCTATTTTTGCAGCATCTGATTCTACCAAAATCTTGGCTGTATTGTTTTCGTTTTTATTTCTGTTCACCAGTCTCCCAATGCTGGATTGATCCGGCCGAAACAGCATAGTCGTTTTCTGTGAAAAAGACACGTCATGCTTGGAAGCCTGACATGCCGCATAAGCCAGCTTCATAATATGAGTTTTCCCAACACCATTTTCTCCAACTAAAATATTCAATCCTTTGCTGAATGGAATGCTTATTTTCTCAAAAACTGTTAAATTCTCCGCTTCTATTTTTGTTAATGGCATTATTTCACCTCCGTTCGTTCTTATTTAATTTTTGCCAAAAGATCTACTTTTAATGCCTTCTTTCCTTCTTGTGCCACTTCTACACCCTGGAATTTTGCGTAGTTGACTTTCACCCCGTCGTCCAAATCAATCTCGATTCTCTTATTGGCAATATGGGCAATGGCCTCGTCGTAAATCTTCATCTCTGCAAGCTGCTTGGTATACTTCGTTACTGCTTTTGTAGCCTTTGATTTCTCAGAAGCTGAAGTCGAATTATCAATGGTATACTGGGCGTTCTGCATCGCAGTTTCCACATATTTCTGCGCCCGGTGAAGGTAATCAGTTCTTACACGGCCGACGGTATCCGCATCGTAACGGTGCATATAAATCAAGGCTTTGAAACCATTCTGTTTGCCGCTGTCAAACAGCCAGTAAATAGGGCGCTTCTGATAGACCTTCAGATGGTCTGTATAAAAGTCTTTCAGGAAATAATTCCGGATGACTTCTCTGGAAGTATTTCCTTTGTTGCCTAATGCATTGGCAATGAAATCAAGGTTTTCCTCCAGGGTATCGGCTCCATAAACTGTTTTCACAAAGTCTACGAAACGAGCTACAATGTCATCGGAGAAATATTCTTCGTCAGTGATGGGAATGCAGTTGTCAATATCTGGACAAAATTCTCCATAAGCATCCATCCAACTGCAAACGTTCCTATCAGCTTTCGGAAACAATCGCTCTCTTACCCCAATAGCCTTATCCAAAGGAGGCCATTCTCCACCGCCAAATGCAAGTCCATCTACCACCAATGAATAACGGCCAAACATGCACCCTACTGCATAGGATACAAAACTACGGATATCTCTAGATAAATCAGCTTTGCGGACCGTAATATCTTTATCATCTACTTCTGGTGTAAGTTCATCCTGTAAACCGTATATATCAATAAAAATGCGGTTAAGTTCTTCCTCGTTAGCTTTTAACTGGTAAAAACGATCATCACATTCAGTTAACCACTGATTAAAGGCTTCGGCAATAGTAGTAACTTTGCGGAGCAGCGGATGGTGTTGGAAATCCCATGAGGTTTCAAAGGAATCCCAATCCTCTCTTGAAAAAATAATTGATTTATCAACTATATAGGAAATTTTATCCTTCAACTCTAATGAATTTATAGTGATATAAGGTATTTTGGGTATCTGTCCTGTACTGTAATGAAGCCCTTGACAAATCAAACTACAAAATAATTGAAATACCACACTATTAAAATATCCACAAAAAACTTTTTCATCATGTAGTGCAAAATACATAGGCCCAGCATCTGCATAAATATATCCATCATCAACCCACCTAGCACTAAATTTACCTGTTGAGACATCACTCCAAGTTATTCCTTTTTGAAAATATGTGCTTGTATTCTTTACGACAAAATCTGGATTTTTTAAATAAGGATATTTTTTCATTACAGAAGACTTAATATCAAACCCATCATTTGAATAATTTACAACATATTCTTTATTAGGGTACCATCGCCTAAATGTTCCGCCTTTAATGTAAGGAAACCATTTTTCTTCACATAGACGTGTATCTGAACATTCTTTACAATCAAATTTAATTAATAAGCAAGAGACTTCATACCAGAATCTCAAAAATCTTTCATTATCAGAAGTTCCAAGTCCCTGGCGTGCACTTCCCTCATCTTTAAGAAATATTCCATTAGTAAAAACATTAAGAAATTGTCTACTGACCCAGTATGCCACCGGACTTCCCGGGATTTTAGAAAAATCATCCTGTTTTGCGCAGTATCTGCTTTTATTTGTAAGAAATAAATCCTCTTTACCTTGCTGGAAAGTCGGCTCAATTAAACGACAATAAGTACCTTTATAGGCTATAACATGGCTTTTTCGCAAGATAAAACTCGTTGTTTGTACAACTTCTCCGCCAATCTCTTCAAACGCTCTGGGGCCCAAATGTGCCATATTCACAATATCACTCAGTTGTAATTTATTTCTCAGTTTTTCAAAACTCGAAAGAAACATCCAAGCATGTTGTGTAATCATTGCCTGGTATGCATTTTTCTTTGCCATCTCTCCACATCTTTCAATAAATACCGCAAATAAATCACTCTTGCTATCTGGATAATGATCTTTCACATACTTTGACAATTTAGCTCCCATACCAGAAGAGCCCATATACGGCGGATTTGTCACCACAGCATCATATTTCTGCCCCAGATTCTTCGCCACTCTCACCAGTTTTCGGAGACTTTCCTGTGTTTCTTCACTCCCCACGCTTTCCAATGAAATCTGTCCATCGGTATCTAAATCATCGACAAACTTTTCCAGCACATCCCAATCACAAGCATCCACATTCAAGATAGAGCCATACTCTCTAGCGTCTTTAAAAGTGTCCAACAATCTTTCTATCTGCATGACTGCCAGATTTCTTTCTGCCTCATTTAAATGTGCCCCGAAAAGTTGCAGATGCTTTCTATTGATACCATTACTCTCTGCAATCGCATAGACCTTCGGTTCCGGTTTTCCGTCTCTTCCACGCAGAAACCTTCTGTTATACCCTCTACCTTTCATCATAACCGCAAAATATGCCAACTGATAGGCTCTCTGGTCAATATCCAGTCCGTGAATATTATGCTCCGCGATCTCAAAAGCCGCTTCTCTCCTGTCATACCCGGCACTCTCATAGATGTCCATCAGCACATCAAACATGGCAACCAGGATATGACCGCTTCCCATACATGGGTCTATGCAGGTAATATCCGTTGGTTTCAGATCTTTGTATGTAGTACGGATTTCTGCCAGTTTCACATTTACAGACTCTTCCTGTTCTACTTCTGGAAGATAGTATTTCCATCCGAATCTTTCTGCGGTTGCTTTTTCGTCTGTGCTTGGGTCTACTGCCTGTAAATGTTCCACCCAGATTCTTCCCACAGAGTTTTCTACCATATAACGTACAATCCATTCCGGTGTAAAGAGCTGGGTGGCTGCCGGGATTCGCTCTTTCGTGATCTTTACATTCTTTTTCAGTTTTGCAAAAGTATCATCTTTTAATTCTGTATTGTAATACTGATACAGCCATCCGATAATCTCCACCTGCCCCGTCGGATTTCCTTCTTCATCCAATGACGACACATTGAAATCTTCTTCCGGAATCCCCGTTTCTGGATTCACCAACATATAGATTACATCATCTTTATTGGTATAAGAAATGCCAAACAGCAGCTCCATATAATCAGAATCTGCCTCGAACAATCCCGGCAGAACCCCATGCAGCTGATGACACTGTTTTAAGAACAATTTACAGTACAATTTATCCGTATCTTCTGACGTACCGCTCATCTTCCAGTTGATAATTTCTTCTTTTTCCTGTGCTGTCAGATCTAAATCAACATCTGGAGCCTGTGTGACCAGGTCTGGCTCTATCTTCCCTTCCTTTTCGGAAGAAAGCACACGAACTCTGTTTGGAAGATAATCGTTCACTTCCATAAAACGAATGGCACAGATTCTGTTGAACCAGGTATAAGCCACTTCTTCTACTACAGCCTCGAAACCACGGGATTCCATCTGAGATACCAGCCGTCTCCTCTGCTCACATTGCCTTTTATTTAATGTCACTTCCGTTCCTGCTACAGTCTGATATACTTCAAAATCCGCGCCCTCTGTAACCGGTTCACTACATGATTTTTCCGTAATGCCAAGCATACCGGCTTTGTCTGTGACAGAATCAATCAGTTTTTTTCTTGCTTCTATGGCAAATTTCTTTATCGCATTCTTGTTCATGTACTATTTCCTCCAACTGGAATAATTAACTCAATGTAATGATTGTATTTTCCTCCAGCTCTTTTAATAATTTCTGCTTCATCTCTGCCAGGAACCTGTCTATATCCTGCTCATTTTCGATGGAATAGGTTCTCGCCCCTGCCACACTGCTGATCGACACGTTCTTGCGTTTCTTTGGCTTTGGCTGAACCGACGGCGTTGCCGGCTTCACTGGTTCTGTATGACCTTTGCCTGTCGCCGGCGTAGCTGGAGCTACTGATGGTTTCGGTTCTGGTTTTGGACGGTGTGCTTCCTCATATTCCGTCATCTCATCCATACAGCGAAGCTTCAGAGTATCGCTTTCCAACCGAATATTTTTCACAGCCGCAATCTCATGGGATGTATCCAGCTTCTGTTTTAGTTCAGCGAAAGCGTTCAAGAATTTATCACGGAACACTGGTGCAAATTCTTTCTCATCCAGTGTATGTAATA
>UMIG01031553.1_pt1 | contig 48882 bp, 42 predicted proteins | sample 1965761 | NCBI WGS metagenome assembly UMIG01 (sample SAMEA4836122, study PRJEB28245) | human gut metagenome | biome: gut microbiome; material: fecal sample | place: Denmark | collected 2008 | reverse complement strand
GGCGCGGGGAAATGGAGGAAATCATGAAAGATATACTTGGTGGTGTTTGTGCACCAATTGGATTTAGCGCAAATGGTATTCATGCAGGAATGAGAAAGAATAAATCTAAGAAGGATTTATCTCTTATTGTGAGTGAAGAGTTATGTACAGCAGCTGCAACATATACACAAAATAAAGTAAAAGGTGCTCCTTTGACAGTTACAAAGCAGCATTTAAAGAATGGGCGTGCAAGAGCAATTATCTGTAACTCAGGTAATGCGAATACATGTAATTCAAATGGTATTGAGCTTGCGAATGAAGTATGTGCTTTAGCTGCAAAGGAATTAGGTTTAAAGGAAGATGATATTATTGTCGCTTCTACTGGTGTTATTGGGCAGCCTATGTCTATTGATCCTTTTAAAGCTCATATGAAAGAACTTGTAAAGGGATTAAATGTAGATGGGTCTCATGATGCATGTTATGGAATCATGACAACTGATACACAGCCTAAAGAATATGCAGTAGAGTTTAAATTAGGTAATGCTAAATGTCATATTGGGGCTATCGCAAAGGGTTCTGGTATGATTCATCCAAATATGGCAACAATGCTTGCCTTTGTAACAAGTGATGTAGCTATTTCTAAAGAATGTTTAGAAGCAATGGTACATGAAGTTGTAGATGATACATTTAATATGGTCAGTGTTGATGGGGATACATCTACTAATGATATGTTATGTGTATTGTCAAATGGTATGGCACAAAATAATAAGATTGTCTTAAAGGATCAGTCTTATAATATTATGAAGGATGCGTTATATCATATCTGTGAACAATTATCTCGTGGTATTGCGAAAGATGGTGAAGGAGCAACTAAACTGCTTACATGCAATGTCAAGAACGCGAAGACATTACAGGATGCCAAGATTGTCGCAAAGAGTGTAATCACTTCTACTTTATTTAAAGCAGCGATGTTTGGTAGAGATGCGAATTGGGGTCGTATCTTATGTGCTATTGGTTATTCTGATGCTGATCTAGACATCAACAAAGTATCCGTGACATTAGCTTCACCTGCAGGAGATATTCATGTTTGTGAGAAGGGCATGGGTGTTATCTTTGATGAAGAAAAAGCATTAAAGGTCTTATCTGAAGATGAAATTGATATTAATATTGATTTAAATGATGGAATATGGGATGCAACAGCATGGGGCTGTGATCTAACTTATGATTATGTAAAAATTAATGGGGAATATAGAACATAATGGAAGAAAGAGAAATATATCGAGCAAAAATCTTATCTGAAGCTGTTCCTTATTTACAGGAATACAATGGTAAGACAGTAGTAGTAAAATATGGTGGAAATGCGATGATCAATGAAGAATTGATGAACAATGTCATTTCTGATATATGTCTAATGACTTTAGTTGGTATTAATGTGGTATTGGTTCATGGTGGGGGGCCTGAAATCAATAAGGCATTAAAACGTTCTGGTATAGAATCAAAGTTTATTAATGGGTTACGTTATACTGATGAAGAAACAATTGATATCGTACAGGAAGTATTAGCCGGTAAAGTCAATAAGAATCTTGTAAAGCTAATAATGAATGGGGGAGGCCGTGCAGTAGGTCTTTGTGGTATTGATAATAAGTTATTAGAGGCGAAGAAGATAAAAGACGAATTAGGTTATGTAGGCACTGTTACACAGGTAAACAATGAAATCATTAAGGATGCAATCAAGAGTGGATATATTCCAGTTATTGCGTCTATCGCAATGGATGATGAAGGTCATAGTTATAATGTGAATGCAGATTATGCAGCCGCAGCTATTGCAGATAGTCTAGAAGCAGAAAACCTGATTGTAGTTAGTGATATTCCTGGTTTATTAAGAGATCCTCATGATGAAAAGACATTGATTCCAGAGGTATCTATCCAGGATGTAGAAAACTTAAAAGCAGAAGGTATTATTGCAGGAGGTATGATTCCTAAAGTGGATTGTATTACTCATGCATTAAAAGGCAATATGTCAAAAGCAGTCATTATTGATGGTCGTATTCCACATTCTATTCTTATTGAAATATTATCTAAGGATGGTAGTGGTACACTATTCACAAGATAACAGAGTTACATCTGTTATCTTTTTTTTACCTCTAAAATAGTATATTATTAAAGATAAGGAAGGGTGAAACGATGAAAAGATTATTATGCTTATTATTATGTAGTATATTGTTTGTGGCATGTGGTACTACAAAAGAGGCAAAAAAGAAAGATACTGCAGTAGTAGAGAAACAAAAGAAAAAGGAAAAGGAAGCTAAGAAATTAGAAGAACAAAAGAAGAAGGAAGAAGAAGCTAAGAAACTAGAAGAACAGAAACAAATAGAAGAACAGAAGAAATTAGAAGAACAGAAAAAACTAGAGGAACAGAAAAAAGCTGAGGAAGCTAAAAGACAGGAAGAAGTAAAAAGACAACAGGCACCTGTTGCGATAAATAATAATGTGGTAGCTATTGATGCAGGACATCAGGCGAGAGGTAATTCACAATTGGAACCTATTGGTCCTGGTGCTTCAACACAAAAGGCTAAGGTCGCAGGTGGAGCAACAGGAACTGCCACACGTATTCCTGAATACCAGACAACTCTTAATGTGAGTTTGAAACTAAGAGATGTTTTACAGTCTAGAGGGTATAAGGTTGTCATGATTCGTACAACGAATGATGTAAATATTTCTAATAGAGAAAGAGCTGAAATGGCTAATAATGCAGGTGCTGGTGCTTTTATTAGATTACATTGTGATGGTATTGGTAATAGCGGTGTCACTGGTGCAAGTGTACAGGAACCAGCTAATGGAAATCCTTATATGAGTGCAGGTAATGTGTCTGCTTCACAATCTTTAGGAAGAACAGTACTGAATCATTATTGTAGTACAACAGGTATTAGAAATAGAGGAATGGCTGCACGTAATGATTTAAGTGGAATTAACTGGTGTAAAACACCTGTATGCTTACTTGAGATGGGATTCATTTCTAATGGTGATGAAGATAGAAAGTTAAACAACAGTGATTTCCAGCAGAAAATTGCGGAAGGTATTGCGAATAGTATTGACGCTTATTTTGGTCGATAATAATTGCATTTATGCCTATTAACTGTTTATAATGTTTTTTAGTAAGGTTATCCTTAGAGGATAACCTTGAATTTTAGAGTATATTCCTATGTATTTAGTAGGAACTAGAGGTGAAACAATGGATAACATTAAAGCGATAGAACGTAGTATTATTACAAACTTTAGAAAACCTTTATGGCGTAGATTTATTAAGGGTATTCAGGATTATGAACTCATTGAACCCGGTGATAAGATTGCGGTATGTATTTCAGGTGGGAAGGATTCAATGCTTCTTGCGAAGCTATTACAGGAATTACAGAGACATGGTAAGTTTCATTTTGATTTAGAGTTCATTTGTATGGATCCAGGTTATAATCCTGCCAATAGAAAACTGATTGAAGAGAATGCGGAAAAGCTAGGTATTCCTATTCAGTTCTATGAATCAGATATATTCAATGTCGTACATGGAATAGAAAAGAACCCTTGTTATTTATGTGCAAGAATGCGTAGAGGGTTCTTATATAATAGAGCACAGGAATTAGGGTGTAATAAGATTGCGTTAGGCCATCATTATTCAGATGTCATAGAAACAATATTAATGGGTATGATGTATGGGGCTCAGGTCCAGACTATGATGCCAAAACTTCATAGTAAGAACTTTAAAGGTATGGAATTAATCCGTCCTATGTATTTGATTCATGAAGAAGATATTATTGCCTGGGCTGAGAAGTTTAATTTAAAGTTCTTACAGTGTGCATGTCGTTTTACAGAAGAGTCTGAAGCACGTGGAGAAATTGAACATACATCTAAACGTGCAGAAACAAAGAATCTGATTAAAGAATTAAGAAAGATTAATCCTAAGGTAGAACAGAATATCTTTAAGAGTGTAGAGAATGTCAATCTTAAAACAATTATTGCCTATACTGACTGGGATGAATCAAAGAAAAGTTTCTTAGATTTCTACAAGGAGCAGGACTAATGGATGATCAGTTTACAAGATTAAGATGGGTAGCAGGTAATGAGTCTATTGATATCATGAAGACTAAACATGTTGCAGTGTTTGGCTGTGGTGGTGTAGGAGGCTATGTCATTGAAGGATTGGTTCGTTCTGGTATAGGAACAATTGATGTATTTGATCATGATACAGTGGATATCACAAATCTCAATAGACAGATCATTGCCTTACATTCTACAGTAGGTAAGAAGAAAGTAGATATTATTAAAGAACGTATGTTAGATATTAATCCAAATTTAAATATAAATACGTTTGATACATTTTATTTACCAGAGAATGCTGATACAATAGATTTATCTCAATATGATTATGTAATTGATGCAATTGATACAGTAACTGCAAAGATAGAATTGATTAAGAGATGTACAGAATTGAATGTACCTATTATCTCTTCTATGGGTACAGGAAATAAGCTTGATCCAACTCATTTACAGATTACTGATATCTATAAGACAAAGATTGATCCTCTTGCGAAAGTAATGAGAAGAGAATTAAAAGCAAGAAGAATTAAGAAGTGTTTAGTTGCTTATTCAGATGAGATTCCTGCAAAGACAGGACAGAGAACACCAGGTAGTAGTGTGTTTGTGCCAGCAAGTGCAGGATTAATGATTGCAGGATATGTGTTTCAATCATTGATAGGAGGATAATAGTATGGCTAAAGTTGCAGTTTTAATGGCAGATGGTTTTGAAGAAGTAGAAGCCTTAGGTGTAGTAGATATCTTAAGACGTGCAGAGGTGGATGTAGACACTGTTTCTATTAAAGAGGAGCAGGTTGTCATTTCTTCTAGAAACATTCCTGTACGTGCCGATAAGACACTTACAGACATGGATTATTATGATATGATTGTAATTCCTGGAGGAGCAGGGGCATGGACCTTAAGAGATGATGATCGTATTATTTCACTCATTAAGAAATATGATCATGAAGAAAGATATATTGCCGCTATATGTGCAGGACCTATGGCTCTAGGTAAAGCAGGTGTAATCACTAATAAGAAAGTCACTTCTTATCCAGGAGAAGAAATTGAAAGCTATTTAAAAGCAGGTAAATATGTTGAAGAAGAAGTGGTTGTAGATGGTCATATTATTACAAGTAGAGGACCAGCCACAGCATTTGCATTTGCCTATAAACTTTTAGATGTATTAGGTATTGATTCCTCAAGTCTTAAGCATGGAATGTTGTATGATTTATACAGATAGCCTTTGTGCTATCTTTTTTTATTTAGGTATAAAAAAAACGATCCCGAAGGATCGTAGTATTTAATATGGTGACCGGTACGGGATTCGAACCCGTGAATGCATGCGTGAAAGGCATGTGAGTTAACCGTTTCTCCAACCGGCCAGCAGAATTGAGTATATCATAGGAGAAACGAATACGTCAATAGTTATTTTAACATTTTGATAAAGAAAATGCTGAAATTTTTTTGTCTTTAAAAGTAAACTTAATTTGTATATTCTTCTCTTTATATTTATAGGTTATTGTACCTTTTCCGTTATTGTAATGGTTAGAAGTAGGAGAAGAATAAGTATGCTTTACTGTAGAATAATCAGTTCCAACAGTAATACTATTCTTAAGTTTATACTTCTTAGTAAAGAGAGTGATTGTTTGGATTTTTCCATCCTTTTCTGAATATTGAATATTAGAATCAAATAAAGCATCTGACATCTTTGATGCACTCACACCAGGATAGACCTCTTTATTCTTATAAATGATTGTATAGTCCTTTATATCAGTTTGAGCACTACATGCACATAATAAGAGACATAGTAATAATAGTATCTTCTTCATATGTATACCTCCTTGTCTTTATATTAGAACTTTAATAAGAAATTGCAAGAGAAGTTTGACAGGGAGTAACTACCGTCTAGTACAGTAAATGTAGGAGGTATTCGTTATGGAATATGTAAAATTAAATAATGGCATAGAAATGCCACTCATCAGTTTTGGAGTCTATCAGATTCCTAAAGAAGATACTAAGAGATGTGTCTTAGATGCAATTAAGTCAGGATATAGAGGCATTGATACAGCACAGAGCTATTTCAATGAAAGTGAAGTAGGAGATGCGATTGTGGAATGTGGTGTACCTAGAGAAGAACTCTTTATTACTACTAAAGTGTGGATTGATCATTATGGTTATGAAGAGTGTAAGGCTTCAGTAGAAGAATCATTAAGAAAACTAAAAACAGATTATTTGGACTTATGTTTGCTTCATCAGCCTTTTAGTGATTATTATGGTGCTTATCGTGCTTTAGAAGAGTTATATGCGGAAGGTAAAATTAAAGCAATTGGTGTTTCTAATTTCTATCCTGATCGTTTGACAGATATTTGTATGTTTGATAGAAAGGTTATTCCTGCAGTGAACCAGGTAGAAGTCAATCCTTTTAATGCACAATGGTGTGCTCAGGAAAACATGGAAAAACATGGTGTAAAAATGGAAGCATGGGCCCCATTTGGTGAAGGAAGAAATAATCTATTTACTAATGAAACATTAGTTTCTATTGGTAAGAAATATAATAAGAGTTCTGCCCAGGTTATGTTGAGATGGCTTGTTCAAAGAGGTGTTATTGTTGCTTGCAAGTCTACTCATATTGAAAGAATGCAGGAAAATATCAATGTCTTTGATTTTGAATTAACAGAAGAAGACATGAATTCTATTAAAACATTAGATACTAGTAATAGCTTATTCTTCTCTCATAATGATCCTAATATGGTTGAATGGTTCGACAAGATTGTGAAAGAAAGAAGAATAAATGAAGATTGTAGAAAAGAAAATAAGAAGTGGTAGCTAAAAAGACTTCAATTGAAGTCTTTTTTAACGGATGTTATGTTTTGATATCATCTTTTGAATGATTACAGGTATAAAGAATTCTATCACAAATGCGGAAGCATAGAATAATGCGATATGAATTTTGGTGATAGGCATGATTAATGGAATAATCATCATCTTTATTGTGAAAATCATAATCACTTCTAGAAGAACCCATACAAATGTACCTAATATTAATGCGTTTTTCAAGTATGTGCGATAGAAGCTGTGATCTATTCTCTTAGTTGTTAAACCCATGTTATAGAGATAGTCTCTTGTCTGTTTCTCTTCTCTTAAAATGAGATACTTAAGGTAAAAATAGAAACCATACAATAATATAAAGACAACTGCAATGAATTCTATCAATACTTTCTGATTGTTATTGATAAGAGAATTAATTGCATCATTATCTACAAATGCACCCTCTACCTTAAAACCTAATCTTTCTAATTCATTCTTTACCTTATTGATATTCTTAAGACTATCTACTCTTAATGTATAAGCATCTGGACGCCATGGTGTTTTCATGATGATATCATCTACATCATTCATAGTATAATTTTCAGGAAGAACATTTTCAAATGTTATAAAACCTTCTTCGAGGTGAGTATCCTCTATACTATAAACGACAACACTTTCTTTGGCTTTAAATGCCTCAATATAAGGTGTTATACAGTCGCTAGGAATATAAACATATGGATTTCCTGTACCGACACTATTTGTACTTATAGCTGATCCTGATTTTAAAATTCCTCGTACAGGCAGGGTCATATAAACAAGTTTTACACAAGGTGTGTTGATATCGATCCACTCATCACCATCAGATGATGTTCTCACTTGAGAAATACTAGAAGCATTATAGACAGGTATTGGAACCCATAATCCTATTTTTAACTTCTTGATATTAATATCTTCTAGTCTAAGGTTATTTTCTTCTAAGAAAGCTTCCATTTTTTCGCTGCTTAAATAGACACCTTTATTATCAGCATGTTTAATAGTGATGTTTGTATAATCATCCCTGCTATCATAAGTTTGAAGCATAAAGATAGATGAACTACCATTAATATGACTATCAGATAATGATATTTGATCATAGTTATTTTCTGTTGCACCATTCATATCATCCGTCCATTCTGAGAAGGTGCTATAGTGAACATCATATCTCCATGTAAGGCGTTCTATGTGACTGACACTTTTAATCTTATTATAATCCTGTTGACTCAGAGGTGTTTTTCCAGAATAGTATGTATAATAATCATTCTTATATTTTTCTTTGTAGACAACAAGGTCTCTAGAAGCAACAGAATTAATTTTGTCTTCATAAGAAGCACTATATGTTCCATAAATATTATAACTATAAGCACATATAATCATTGTGAAAGCAATAAGTATATTCATTACTGTTCTGAAAGTACGATGCGAAAAACGAATATCCATGTTTTTATCTTTTAGGATAGGTGCTTTTATTAGATTCTTCTCTTTGGATAGATCTCTATCTATGATTAATGCACCCTCCACTTTATAAAGCGTATCAGCTGCTTGAATCATTCTACTATCATGTGATGCACTAATTACATAATGTCCTTTATCTGCATATTCCTTGAGAATATGAATCATTGTCTGTGCATAACCTGCATCAAGCGCAGCAGTAGGTTCATCTAAGATGAGTATTTCAGGCTGTCTTACTAAGGCTAAATAAACAGCAGCACGTGTTTTTTCTCCTCCAGATAAGCTTTTAGGATACTTATTTTCAAGAGGTTTTATACCTAATTGTTCTTCATAATCAGGAATTCTTTTACATCCTAATTTTTCTAGCTGTTTAATATGACTGCCAATAGTCATTCCTTCTATAAATAAAGGGATCTGATGAACATTTGCGAGATGATTATAAATAAACTTTTGTTTATTTTCTTCATCAAGAGTATCTATTCTTTCACCTTCATAAAGATAAATACAGTCATAAGCAAATTGGAAGGCTTTAAGAAATGTGGATTTTCCTGATCCGCTTCTTCCTTTGATAACAGTTAAATGTCCACATTCAGCGCAGAATGAAGCATCTTTAAATAGAGTCTTTTTTCCAAAAGACACATTAAGTTGTTTAATTTCAAGCATATTAAACCACCTCATTTCTTAGTTCTGTAACAATATCAATCTTTTTGATAAATCTAGATTGCGTTATCACTCTTTCTAAAAGAAGTGCAATTATAAATACAAAAGTAGATATAAGAGGTGCTACAAGTGAGAATATGCCTGTTAAAAGCAACATGATAATAGATATAATTGTACTAATTACTAAAACAGCACAAAGTCCAATAATGCTTTCGGTAAGAGATATATGAATCAAATCTTTTTCTCTTAAACCAGAAATTCTTAACAAAACAAGTTCGCTCTTTCTTTGCATTAATAAATGTGATTCAAGAACAATATCAATAATTATAGCTACAAGAATAATAATACCTGCAAATGTAAACATCAACATTTGATAATAGTTGTTTAAGCTATTCATCGATTCTCTATCTGTAAATGAATCATTGATTGTATAACCACTGCTTTCATAGTCTTTAAGAGCTGTTTCTAATTTATCGTATGTATCATAGCAGATTACGTATCCTATATATTGTTTATCTTTACTGTTCTTTTCATAAATGGATTTCATTAATGAATAAGGCATGTAGATATATCTTTGACTTTTTACTACATAATGGACTTTTTTAGAATTTTTAAATACACCATTCATATCAAAACTATGTTCAGTTTGATGCATTCCTTCTCTATCTTTAATTGTTATATCAAGGTCTATTTTGTTGTTCTTGGATTTCTGATTGAGAATATAGAAGGTAGATTCATCCATATAGATACCATTTTGTTTTTCCTGTATAGGTCTATCTATATACTTGGATAAATCATCTTCTTTGAAATAAGGCACAATATAAACTTCTTCACCATTTATATCCGTACACATCTTATATAAAGGATATGCATTCTTGTTTTTTAATGTGATGAGTTTGCTGTAGTCTTGATCTACATATGAATGCTTATCTTTTGTGATAATAGCTTTGTTTTCTAATTGTCCTACTAGCATCTGCATTGCCTGCTTTTTAGAGTTATGAATAATTCCAGTCATAACCTGACATGAAACAAGACTTAAAACAAAAACCATCAATAAAAGAACATACATGAATCTATAATGTTTCATATATGTTTTAACATATTCAATACAGAAATTTTGATTAATAGAAGGGGCTGTCCCTTCACCGCTTTGATCTTCTGAAAATAAAAAATCAGAAGATGAAAGCATACCATCTTCAATCATATAAGTAACATCAGCATATTCTATTGCACATTCAGAATGTGATGCCATAACAATAGTCATATCATGACTCAGTTCTTTTAGGATTTCATATATTTGTATTTCATTATCATGATCTAGAGAAGCAGTCGGTTCATCAAGAATAAGAACCTGTGGATGACTAATAAGGGCACACGCAATAGAAAGTCTTTGTCTCTCACCAAGAGAAAGTGTCATAACATTCTGTGATGGAGAGACATCTAAATGCATTCTATCAAGGCATTCATTTATATCATCATCCGTTAATACTTTATTATGAATACGCGCAAAATATTGAAGTGTACCTGTCACATCAAGATGAGGAAGAAGACTACTTTCTTGTAAAACATAACTTATACGATTTCTTCTATATTCATCTCTCATCTTTCCTTCTATGAGTTTTCCATCATAAAAATATTTATAACTACTTTTATTATCCATGAGGGCAATACAATAAAGAAGTGCAGTTTTTCCTGAACCACTTTTACCTCTTAGAAGAGTGATAGAATGAGCGGGAATACTGATAGATACATGATCTAGAACAACTCTATCATAGGTGATGGTTACATCTTTGAGTTCAATCATATTATTATTCCTTTCTAAATATAACTCCCAGTAGAACTGGGAGTCGTTAAAATTATTTTATATTACATGTAGACCATTTGTCAGTTGCACCATTTACAGACCAATGATAAATCATGCTGCCGGAATGGGAAACGTAATTATAATCAGTGCTTGAAAAATTTACTTTTTGTTCACAATGGTAAAAACTAGGACTTCTTTTATAAGTTTTTGGACTTCCTGATTTAGTAGCGTATCCACCTTTTCCAGAATAGCCGATACTGGTTGGTGATCCTACTTTCCATCGTGTTGTTTCGTGAGTATAGTAAGTCGCTGTTACACTAGCAGAGGTTCCTGCACATGTTCCACGTAATGTCTTAGACATTGATGCAGCATAAACGGATTGGATGCTAATAAAACATGCAATACCACTTGCTAATAGTATAAATTTCTTATTCATAACTGTTCTCTTTTAGTGTTATTCTATATGTTAGAATAACACGCAGAACAGTAAATGTATACCCTTACATCATAAATTATATAATGATTTAAAGTAAAAAGTTAAATTCTACTTCAAATTATTGTTTAGAAAAATTAGATAGACTTGAAATTTATTCAAACTATAAAAGACTAGGGGGGCAAAACTACTATCATTGCTTTTGGCTTGTAAATTTTTTTGGAGGTGTAGTTCCATATATTTTTTGATTTGTATTATAGATGAAGAGATGCTAGTTTATCTACCTTTTGTGCTTATTTTTATCAGAAAGAAAAAAAAGTATGTATATTCTATCAATATAATTATTGACGTAAATTAATGGCTCATGATAAACTATTTTTAAAGAAATCGCTTTCATTAATCAACACAAGGAGGAGATAGGAATAAAATAATATCATTTTTAATTTGCCTTACGTTAGCACTAACTTGTTTAATTGCTAATCCTGTTTATGGAGAAGATGATGGTTTTAGTTTAACTGGAGACGAATACTTAGAAATTTATAATGCTGCATTTGCCAAACAAACTAACAGTTATAAAACTGTCTACAGAGACCAAAATATTACTATGAATATGCTAAAAGCTTCCATAAAAACGTACACTTATAATGAATATTTCAAAAGCGTAAAATGGATAACAAGAAAAGGTGAAGTTTCTTTAAGCATTACTCCTACAAATAAATTATATGGTCGTACCTATAATAATGCAAATGTACTAGCAGTTCATGCAGCTACAGCCTGGAGTTTGTTATACAAAAAACATAAGTCAAGTAGCAAATGGAAAAACACAGCTAGTATGGAGGCACAATTTAATTGCCATGTTATATTTGCAGGGCCTAATAAAACACCTTGGAATATCGAGCCACATAGAACTGAAACAAATTGGGCAATTGTTGTTAAAAATTTTTGCAATCCTTAAAGAAAAAATTGATATATTTGGTGATTATCTGCGTCATATCATCGCTGTATATCAATTTAAAGCCATCCTATAAAATCAAAGTTGAAACAATCCGCGCCATCTCCCTATTTGATTCTGATAAGGAATACTTTGTCTATTTCGGTAGGCCTTCTTGTCCGAATTGTATAAAATTTCAACGTTACATTAACAATAATGATTATCGATTGCCCAAAAAAATTTATTACTTTAATACTGACTACTGGAGAAAAAGTGGTGCCACAAATAAAATATGCAAGGAATTTAATGTTAAAGAAGTTCCTTCACTGATTAAAATTAAAAGTGGGAAAACTGTAGAGAAAAGAGATTTATCAAAATTTATAGAAAAATAATATATCTGCTGATAGGCGATTTCTTTTATTAAACTTAAGGAAAGGAAACAAACATTCCTGTATTTAAAAGGTATGTTTCTATTATATAATCATGTCTACAACTATTTTTTACTTTTTAATTGTATTAATTTTACAGTTATTCTTATTCCTATTTATCAAGCGTAATCATAATAATAGCGTACTACTTGTTTTGATTTCTTTAGGTATTTCTATATCTGCTGCGTTATCTTTCTGGAATACAGCTATTCTTATCGATGAATTAGGGATAAGTTCAAGTATTTTCAATTCATTATTCTTTGATACATCTATCATATTATCTTTAATTAATATGTATACTGTACTTAAAGAGAAATTGTATTAGTACTGATATTAATTTTCATTTCTGAGACTTTTATTGATTGAATTGTACGTATGTATGCACACTTATCTTTATATTATTTTTATATTTAATTGGTTTAATTTTAAAAGAATTGATATTGATTATATTAAAATAACTATTTTTTCTCTTATGGTTGTTCTGGCATTGGTTTTGTTTAAGAAAAAAATAAATGTCGGAGTATCGAATGATATTGGAATTTATTTAGACTAATTAAATATGCTTGGAGGGTTACTCAAGTTATAAAAACGCCATGTGTGTGAACACCTGGCGTTTTTTTTGAACTATTAACTTATGGAATAACTCTTTGCATATTTTGCTTTTTTCTTAAAAGCAGAGATGATTGATTATTCCAATTTAGTTGACCACTTATTATAATTGGGTTGATCAAGCCTTCCAACCTTATGAATGCATAGTGTAGTAATAAATTCTTCTAGTAGAATACTGAAGAACCATAATAAGCATGCATAGAGAATAATAGGTATATGCATCATGAAAGTCATAAAGATACTTATGATTAGTAGTATGATTAAATAGAATACGTAGTAGTAAACATAATCATATCGTGCAAGAGATTTTAACTCTTTAATACTTAATCCATTCTCATATAGGAAGAAGTATTCATCCTTATTGGAATCAATCGTCTTTTGACGATGATAGATAAGAATAATCAACATGATAATAAATATTGCACATATTAACATCATTAAACTATTCATCATTCTAGAATTAATCTGAGTGAGGTGATCAAGATTCACATTAGAATATACTGTTAAGTGAGGATCAATATCATTGATTTGTGAAAGAATACTAGATATATATTGTGCATCATCCACACTCACAAGTAACATCTTTACATCATCAATCTCAAAGTATTTCCTATATAGAGTTTCAGGAAGATAGAGTACATCATCTCCTTGAGAAGAAATAGTATTCTTTTTGTTTATGTAGGATGAAATATGAAAAGTATGATTATTGATGGTGATGTCTTTACCTAAATTCTTGATTGTACGAGATGCTTTGATTGTATCACCAGTATAAGATTGTACGATTACATCATCAGTAACTGTTTCATAGAATGGAGTGATATGAATATGTTCTATTTCATTGAGGTCTCTTCTTATATCCATTCTAATAGGCTGAGTAATAGAATCATAAGCATACTTACTGTTATTTCCATAATAGAGGCGTACATCTAATAGTTTCTCTTGTATCGCATTAATCTGATGTGAATAGTATGTACGATATCCTAATATACCTATAGTCATAGAAAGAATCAAACCAAAAAGTATATATAGGATTTTAGAAGAACGTATAAGATGTTTTTTGTAATAAGATAAATAGTTTTGTGGTTTTCTAGTAATAGAAGTGGTTTCTAGTTCTTCTATTGAACTCTTTGTGATACGTACTATTTTATGATTCTGAATCTCATAGAGATCATCTGCATAATCAAGAATACGTTTATCATGAGTTGCGATAAGAACGCATACTGGATGTGTATGAATATAATCACTCAGTAGTTCTATTAATAACTTGCAGTTAATAGAATCTAGAGAAGCAGTAGGTTCATCTAAAAGAAGGAGATAAGGGTCTTTCATTAATGCAAAGGCGATAGCTGCACGTTGTCTTTCTCCTCCTGATACATGATCAGGTGTCTGATTGAGTAGATGTTCTATCTTCATGGAACATAGAATATCATTCATTCTAGTTTCGTTATATTCCTGTCCAGAGAGTAGGAATGCGAATTCCATATTCTCTTTAATGGTCATGTTATTGAATAATGTACTTTCTTGATGTACATAACCGATCTTTTCTTTCCTTGTAGTAAGAGGGTCATCAATAGAATGACCCTCCATTAAATAATCACAGGCTAAAGGGGCTACAAGTCCTAATTGATTCAATAAGGTTGTTTTGCCTGTACCACTTTTTCCTTTGATCATAGTAATGCTGTTGTTAGATAAGGTGATGCTGGCATCATCAAAGATTACTCTATCAAATGTGATAGAAAGATGTTTAATATCAATCATGATCCGTACTCGTTACCATTATTTTATTTGTAATATAGAAGACTAATGTAGTCACAACAGCACTTATTAAACCTATGATTATCTTGATTGAATTGTTTACTAACGCAAACTCACTTGATGAGAATAGTCTTAAACAGAAGGAAAGAAGAACAGCTATAAATAGGAATGTAGACATAAACTGTATATCAACCATATGGATGGATTGAATCTGTTTCTCATTTAAATCAAGTTCTCTATATCTTATATATTCTCTTGATTTATTATAGAGGATTAAGAAAACAACATAGGCAATAAGACCCACAACAGTATAGATGAGAATCATCGTCTGAGTATTCTTAGAATCCTTTTGACGCATCTTTGCTGTTTGTTTGTAATCATCACTCTCTATATAAGTAACGATGTTTGGAGATATCTTATTGAGTCCATTTCTTACCTGATCTACATAACTTGCATTTTCACACTCGACTGCATAAGTTGCAGGAACATAATCAACAATATGTTCGTTTAGATCTTCATATAAACTAATTGAAACATTAGTTGTACGATATTTATTTATAATAGAGTTCACAAAGTCATTGTTTAAGTAGACTTTAAATTCGTTGTTACCTGTGAAGTCATCCTGATCTTCATTTGATTTGATGACACCATAGATTTTAATAGATACTCTTTTCTTCTGATAAACAGGATGTCGTGTAATTACATCATAAGATTTTTTCTGTAATCCATTTTGATCACCATATCGCATAGTGCCATTATATTCAGTAGAACATACAGGTACACCTATATCCATTTTCATGGTTACAGGAAAATCTGAATCAGTTAATTCTAACGTTTTCATAAGACCTTCGCTTATATAATTTTTGTTTTTATTACCAAACTGACCTTTTATGTAACTTGCTATAGAAATATTATCATCAGTAGAATATTCTCTACCCTTGACTGACATATATGCAAGTAAATTATCATCCTCATCATTTCTTGTATCATAATTACGAGTTGGGAACTGATAATAGCTTGTTATACTTTTAACTCCTTTGATTGATTGAATAGATTGTATTTCTTGAGGAGTCATAGAAAATCCTTGATCATATTCCATGAATCTATAACCAGAAGGTAATTCGTTTCTTGTAATGTATTCCTTGCCAGTATAGATAATTTTACTAGTCAAGTTATCCATCATAGATGCTGTATTCTTGTTTGTCATATATAGTTCTATACCAGAATATAAAGTCATATTGATAATAACTAAACACAACAAAGCATATAAGAGGATGCTGAACTTTTCTTTCTTGCTTTTTACATGTGCAATTCTTTTAGGGGTAAATTCTTGTGTTACTGAGAGTGATTCACCTTTGATTTCGTTATCTTTGACGCGAGTAAATTGAAGATTCTCAATTAAATACTTGATATCTAAATAATCATCAAATTCTTTGTCATGAATAGTAAGAATAATAACACGGTCATGACTATATTCTTTTAATAACTTCATGATTGAATGTTTATCTTCATAATCTACAGAAGATAAAGGTTCATCTAATATAATACAAGGACTATTAGAATAAACACTTAAGGCTATCATGATTCTTTTCTTTTCTCCTAAGGAACAAGAATCATATTTCTGTGATAAATTCGCTTTGATGTTTAAATTGTTGAATAGTTCATCTATTGTATTTTGATCATGCTCTCTATTGTATATAGATTCTATTAATTCAAATTGCTGCGCAATGGTAAGGTCTTTTTTTAATAATGCATCCTGGTTTCCATAGAACATAGAAACTGCATCATTCACCATTGAGTCTAGATGAATCTGTTTAGAGATGATTTTTAAGAAGGTGGTTTTTCCACAGCCACTCTCACCTGCAATACCTATCATTCCAGTAGAAGGGGCTTTGAAAGATGCACCATCGAAAAGAATTTTATTTGTTTTGTATGTAAAGTTTTTTTTAATTACCCATAATCAACAGGTCGATCCAATTATTGAAATCATTTTTACACATAAAAGCCAAGAAAATTGAAACTATCATTTCCTATTTTGATAATCACCTGTGGAATGTGGGTATTCAAAAAGTTTTTTAATTCAATCATAGAAGTTCACCTCTTTTTATAAAAGCATGTTAGCGCTAACATAATTATATAATCTGTAAACAAAAAAACAACAGATTACTCAAAGAATGTTTTGTGATTGTATGTGTCATAAACAAACATATATAATATATGTGAAAAGGTATTCCAATTGAATAAAGGAAGGAGAATAGCTATGAAAAAGTCAATTCAATTGTTGGTGGTACTCTGTATTTTTGTAATAACGGGCTGTAAAACAAATAAAGAACGTTATTTATCTATTACAACGAGTGGATATGATAAGAAAGGGAATGTAGTAGTGAATATCTATGAATATTCATTATCTTCTAAGAAAGTGACTAAAAAGTATACTTCTTCTAATCCACTTGGTGTTTACTCTAAATCTAATAATGCTGTATACTATGTTGAAGAAGATAATAGTGGTGATTATCTGTATACTTATGATCTTGATACAAAGAAATCTAAAAAGTTGTCTGGTGGTTTAACCGCAATGAATCAGATTATTCCTATAGATAATAATATCTATGTATTAGGCGTAGAAAAAGGTCAAAGATCACTCAAGCCTTATCGTTATAATATAGAAACAAAGAAGTTCAGTAAGATTAAGGCAGAAGAGGATTTAGATTTTGATCATATGGTCTATGATGTTTTCAATCATGATTTATATCTATGTGCAAGTAATCAAAAAGAAGAAGATCAGGCACTAGAGGAAGCAAATGCGGGTAAGGGAAGTAAGTATATTGCACCTAATACGCATATTTATCGTTTGAAGAATAATCAACTCAAACGTATTTATACTACAAATCGCAAGCTAGTCTATAGAATGCTTCCAATGGAAAATGGAAATCTTGCATTTACTGAAAGTGACACCATTCCAGCTTGGAATCCTCAATATCATACATATACATTAGATACAAAAACAAATAAGAAGAAAGCAGGAATTAATCTTGATGAAATTATGGATGTAACACAATATGCTTGTTTTAGTTCTTCTCATCAGATTATTCTTCTTAGCAACAAAGATAAACATCAAGGTATATATACATATGATATTGATTCAGGTAAAACTGAATTATTGTATGAATCTAAAAATGAATTGATTAATAGTTTTGAATTATTAGAATAAACAAAAATACCCACAGCTCTTAACTGTGGGTATTTAGATAATAAAAAAATAGACCTAAGTCTATCTTCTAATCGTATGGAGCGGGTGATGGGAATCGAACCCACGTAGTCAGCTTGGAAGGCTGAAGTTCTACCATTGAACTACACCCGCAAATGAAAACGATCTTTCGATCGTATGTTGAGAAATGGTGACCGGTACGGGATTCGAACCCGTGAATGCATGCGTGAAAGGCATGTGAGTTAACCGTTTCTCCAACCGGCCACTGGCGCTTGAAGAGGGATTTGAACCCCCGACCGATCGGTTAACAGCCGATTGCTCTACCGCTGAGCTATTCAAGCACTTCAGAATGCTTGTTTATATTACCATGCAGATACGCCTTTTGCAACCCTTTTTTTGAAAAAAATGCATTTTTTTGTATAGTTTTATTATGTTTAGCCGTTTTAAGCCAAAAAAATAAGATTTTGCTAGGCAAAATCTTATTCGTAGATACCACCGTGACCCCATTTTTCAAATTCAGAGATAGTAACATACTGATTTGAAGCAGGAATCTTTGTAATTTTTACTAAAGCTTTAGTAAGTTCAGAGACAAACTGTTGTTTCTGTTCATCTGCATAATGACCTTTTAAGTACAATGTGATCATCATACAGTTCGCTTCCTGGCCTTTAAAATAAATAAGCTGATTATCTTCAATATGAATCATGAATGTATCTACTGATTCACCAGGAAATACTGTGATTAACTTTCCTACAGTAGTTTTTAATTCAACTTCCTGAGAAAGAGTCAATGTCTTGTTTGTTCGTAATGCTAAATATGGCATAGTTCATTCTCCTTTACAATTCATGCTATACCATAGTATACAACTTTTTTTGATTTATTACTATATTTATGACTTTTATAATAAATTATGATCTAAACAGTAGTGATACACACCATCTTCTGCTACAGATAAACATATATCATCCGCAATAGCCTTCACATTATCTGTTGCATTCCCCATTGCAACTCCTGTTCCTACTGCTTCTAACATCTCTATATCATTTGTTCCATCACCAAACGCAATAGCTTCACTAGGACTGAAATGATAATACTCTAATACCTTATGTATACCATTACCCTTTCCACCACCTGCTGGAATAATATCCACTGCTCTATTCCACCATGCTGTAATTTGTGCACCTTCTACATTCTTCATTAATGCATCATATTCATTCTCATATCCACCACACATGATCTGATAGATATCTTCATTCACAAATGTATCAAAGTCTTCTGATACATTTACTTTCTGTTTAGAGAATGCATAATAATCATTTAAGTCTTGATCTGTGCCATTGGCTTTACTATTATCTTTACTTGCAAGAGAGACAGATCTATTAATAGAAGATGCATTATCTATAATTCTTAATACATCTTTATGTGGGATAGGATGACTATACAAAACATGTCCTTCCTTATCAAAACAATAAGACCCATTAAAAGAAAGTATGGCATCAAATGTCACTCCTTCAAAAGTAGGCACACTTAAAGGATGTCTTCCTGTCGCAATACATACCTTTATGTTATTAGCCTGTAATCTTTGTAATGTTTCTATAGTAATATCAGAAACACTGCGTGTTTCCATATTACTTAAAGTTCCATCAATATCAAAAAATGCAATCCTAATCATACCAATCCCTCCATGAATCCATTCTAACATAAAAAGAGAGGTTTACCCTCTCTTAGTCTAACTGTTGACAGAAATCTTTCAGAACTTTATATGATTCCTCTAGTGCTTTCTGCTCATCTTCTTTCATATTTATTTCTACGATTTCCTTAGCTCCTGTCTTATCAATAATAGTAGGAACACTTAGGAAGATATCATTCATACCATACTGCCCATCTAAATGTACAGATACTGGATAAATTCTATTTTCATTGAAGAGAATAGATTTCACGATAGCTGTAGTTGCTGCCGCAATACCATAACATGTATTTCCTTTACGGTTAAAGATCTGCCAGCCATCTTCAATAACAGCATGTCTTAATGTTTCCTTAGTGGCATCCTTAGTACGTTCTGCATTATCCTTTAATACATCTTCTACACTCTTACCACCAATAGTTGCACTAGACCATGTCACCATTTCTGAATCCCCATGTTCACCACATACATATGCTGATACACTCTTTGCATCTAAATGATACATATCAGCTAAACGACAAGATAATCTTGCACTATCAAGAGTTGTACCACTACCAATTACCTGGTTCTTTGGTAAACCTGATTCCTTCCATGTAATATAACTCATAATATCTACTGGGTTAGATACAATAATAAAGATACCATTGAATCCTGAAGCCATTGTAGAATTTACAATAGACTTAATAATCTTAATACTTGGTGCTAACATCTGTAAACGGTCATGCGAATCTTTAGGCATTGGTGCTGATGCTGTAATGATGACTACATCTGCATCCTTACAATCAGAATAATCCCCTGCTTTTACTTTAATATTTCTATTCATGAAGTAAACTGACTGCTGCATATCTAATGCTTCACCATATGCTTTTTCTTTATTAATATCAATTAATACAATCTCTTCACAAAGTCCCTGGTTAATAATTGAGTAGGCAGTTGTAGCACCTACATTACCTAAACCAACAATAACTACTTTAGAATCCTTAAAACTCATATTAGTTTTTCCTCCTTGAATTGTTAATATTGTAGCACAACTGTCTGATCAAATGTATAATAATTACCAAGAGAGGTTCGAATATGAAAACAAAAGTACTATTAAAAAAGGGTGAAGGCCGTACTATTAATGCAGGCGGTTTATGGATTTATGACAATGAAATAAAAGAGATACATGGACATTTCAAGAATGGGGATATTGTGGATGTATATGCCCATAATGAGTATCCATTAGGAAGAGGTTATATTAACCAGAATTCTAAGATTAGAATTCGTTTAATGACTAGAAATATTAATCAGGAGATTGATTCTGATTTCTTACGTATGAGATTACAGAATGCCTGGGATTATCGTAAAAAAACAGTGGATACTTCTAGTTGTCGTCTTGTGTTTGGCGATGCTGATTTCTTGCCAGGTTTAGTAATTGATAAGTTTGAAGATGTATTAGTTGTACAGTCTCTTGCATTAGGTATTGATGCCTTTAAGGAAGAGATTGTAGAACTTATGAAGGATATTCTACTACAGGATGGCATTACTATTAGAGGTGTATATGAACGTAGTGATGCCAAGGAACGTACTAAGGAAGGTATGGAAAGAGTTAAAGGATTTATTGGTGAACCTTTTGATCCTCATATTGATATTGTAGAGAATGGTGTTAAGTATCATATAGATGTCGCAGAAGGACAGAAGACTGGTTTCTTCCTTGATCAGAAATATAATAGACTAGCAATACAGAAATTATGTAAAGATGCAAAAGTATTAGACTGTTTTACTTATATTGGTACTTTTGCACTCAATGCCGGTATTGCAGGAGCTCAAAGTGTTTTAGGTGTGGATGCATCTCAGTTTGCGGTAGATCTTGCAAATGAGAATTCTAAGTTTAATGGTTTAGAGAATACTGTTAAGTTTGAGTGTCATGATGTATTTGATTTCTTGCCAGAATTAGAGGCTCAGGGAGAGTTATTTGATATGGTTATATTAGATCCCCCTGCTTTCACAAAGTCTCGTGTATCTATTAAGAATGCGATTAAAGGCTATCGTGAAATTAATATGAGAGGTATGAAATTAGTAAAAGACGGTGGATATCTGGCTACATGTTCATGTTCTCATTTTATGGACTATGATACATTTACTAAAACTATTGGACAGGCTGCAAAGCTTGTACATAAGAGATTAAGACAGGTAGAATTTAGAACACAGGCTGCAGATCATCCTATTTTGTGGAATGGTGATGAGAATAGCTATTACTTAAAGTTCTATATCTTCCAAGTTGTTGATGAAAAGTAATGAATAGAAAAAAACGGTAATGCTTGATTTATCTAAAGAAACAGCAGAAAATCGGAATTTGAAGCGGAGGTATGTATTATGAATATAGGATTTTGGTCGTGTATAATTTTGGTATTACTATTTCTGATTATAGGTGTGTTATTTGCGATTTTTAAGGAAAAAGCAGCAAAATTTGTTTCAGGATTTAATTCATTTTCTAAAGAAGAACAGGCATTGTATGATAAAGCTCATATCTCTCGTGATATAAGAAATCAGTGCTTTATGTGGGCTATTATAATGTTGGCAGGAGCATTATTATCCTGCTTTTTAACCCCATATATAGCTATACCAACCTATATTATTTGGTTAGTTCTGTTTTTTAGAGAAGTCCACTTTGATAATCATAAAGCGTTTGAAAAATATTTATTAAAGTAAATTCCAGGTTGTTGATAAAAAGTAAGAAAAGATGATGACTCGTTTGGTCATCATCTTTATCAGTTATAACTTACATTTTTGGCTATTTTCTCTATTTTGTCAGTTATAACTGACAAAATAGAGATTTGCATATGAAATTTAAGTTATATATGTAATATAATATGCGTAGTAACAAGGAAAGGGGGCTGAGATTTATGATTAAACGTGAACTCTATATGAAACGTATACGACCATTTATTGGGTCGAATCTCATTAAAGTGATGACTGGAATTCGTCGTTGTGGGAAATCTGTCATGTTAGAACTAATTAAACAAGAACTTATAGAATCAGGTGTAAATCCAATACAGTTTATCTCCATCAATTTTGAAGACTTAAGCTATTCACATTTACAGACAGCCAAATCTCTTCATGATGAAATTACCGATCGTGCCAAGGATATCGATAGCAAGGTCTATCTCTTTTTTGATGAGATTCAGGAAGTGAAAGATTGGGAGAAGTGCATTAATTCTTTTCGTGTATCATTGGATTGTGATATCTATATCACTGGATCAAACGCAAAGCTATTGTCAGGTGAACTTGCCACTTATTTAGGTGGAAGATATGTAGAGTTTGTCATCTATCCATTTTCTTTTGGAGAATTCATAGAATTATATCGTCCAATCAACCCTGATGCTTCAATCCAACAATGTTTTCAAAAGTATCTCATTACTGGAGGTATGCCCTATCTTGCGAATATTCGTTATGCGGATGAACCTTCTAAACAATATCTTCACGACTTATTTAACTCCGTCCAGCTTAAAGATATTGTGAAATGCAATAAAATACGTGATGTAGATTTACTAGAACGTATTATTGCATATGTCATCGCGAATGTAGGTACAACCTTCTCTGCAAATTCTCTTGCGAAGTTTCTCAAAAGTGAACAACGTACTGTTGCACCAGAAACAATCCTAAACTATATCAAATATTGTTGCGATGCTTATCTGTTCTATCAAGTGAAACGAGTTGATCTACAAGGCAAACAGATACTTTCTACAAATGAAAAGTATTATATTGCAGATCATGGTATCCGTGAAGCTGTTTTTGGAGGCAATATGCGAGATATAAATCTCATTCTAGAAAATATTGTCTATCTTGAATTATTACGTCGAGGCTATAAAGTGACTGTTGGTAAAACAGGAGAAAAAGAAATTGATTTTGTATGTGATAAACATGGTGAAAAGTTGTATGTTCAGGTAACATATCTCTTAGCATCAGAAGATAGAATTAAACGTGAATTTGGTGCATATGATAATATCCGAGACAATTTCCCTAAGTATGTCGTTTCTCTTGATGAATTTGATATGAGCCGAAATGGTATTAAACATCAAAATATTTGTGATTTCCTTTTGGCTGAACAATGGACATAGTAAGAGCAAATCAATCATAGAGTAATAAACCCGTTTTGAATTATTGACAAAATATTCAGAACAACATATATTAATTCTAGTGATCGTTCTGTAGAAACTTGCGAAGCCTACAGGCGGGGGAGAGTTTATATTACTCTCCCTCTTTTTTATTATATGATCATTAATTAGAAATCTCTGTTACTTATAACCAAGAGAAACAAATGATTTCCTATATCCATCAAAATTATGAGAACTCTATAATAACTAAATCAAATACGAGTTCTTTTTGCTATAATTGAGGTAGGAGGTGCCCTATGAATATTATTCAATTTAATCAAGTTAATGGTACAACTATCGATAATATAGAAGGACAAACACGTTTTGGATATGCAATAAGTGATTATGTTGAATTCTATGAATTCCATAAGAACCATAAGGGTTCTATGATATCTTTCTATGATTTTGAGAACGGTAAGGTTATTCAGCCTTTTAAACGCCAGAAGAATGTATTATATGGAAAGCCTGTATTCCTAAACAACTACTTCTATTTCTTACAAGGAGACTACAACAAAGGAATCATTACTCTCTATAAGTATTTACCAGATGAATTATTAGAAACTGTTACAGAGCTTAATATCAAGAAAATAAACACATATAACTTATGTATCATAGGTGAAAATGTGCATATTATAAGTCAAGATGAAGAGTTGGTTTGTTATTATCCGAGAAAGTTCCATTTTAAGATGGATCCGCAGGAGAATGTACTCACTATTGATGACAATAAGATGTACCTATCTAAGTGGATAGAAAATGGATGGGATGATTTCAATGACTGTGCATCAGAGAACTATGAATATTATGAAAAGGTTGTTGTAAGAGATTTGAAAGGACATAAAATATCAGAAGAAAAAGGATGTCTACAGAGGCATAACAATACATGGTGGATATCATGAAAAAGATGGGTGTATTAGTTATTATATTGATATTATTTGGTGTGTATTGTTTTAATTCAAATAAAAAGACCTTAGATCTGCCTGATACATCTAAGGTGGAATTTGGACATGTACATGGTGGTGCAATGACTACTGTCTATGAATTAGATCAAGATAAGATTTCTTCTTTGATTAAAGATATTGAAGAAAAGTCATCTTATTCAAAAGAATCAGTGAATGATGACCCAAATAAGGTTGATTATATCAAGATGAAGATGGATACAAAGACATATTATGTCTATGAAAGAAATGGAAAGACTTATATAGAAGAACCTTATAATGGAATATGGAAGATTCCTTCTGACTTATATAAGACTATTAAGAATAATAAAGATAAGCTGATAGTGGAGTACGAAGATTAATATAGTTTTAAACTATATATAACTGCATATTATATGTATTTCTCAATGGTAAAGATGGTTGTTATAATACAATCACTAACCAAGGAGGAATAAGAAATGGGAAATGTACCTTTTAGATATGATTTTGTAGGAAGTTTTTTAAGACCACAGGCACTTAAGGATGCTAAGGAAGCATTGGATAACGGACAGTTATCTCAAGAAGATTATGATCATATTGTAGATGAAGAAGTTGTAAAAGTAGTCAAGAAACAAAAAGAATTAGGATACCATGTGATTACTGATGGAGAATTCAGAAGAACATTCTGGCATTTAGATTTCATGTGGGGATTTGAGGGTGTTGAACATAAAAATACTGGTAATGGTGTAAGATTTAATGGTGAACTTGCAGTATTGGATGATACTTATCTTGTAGGTAAGATCAAGGCAAAAGCACATCCTTTTGTAGAATACTTTAAATTCTTAAAACAGTTTGAAGATGAAAACACAGTAGCTAAGTATACTATTCCAGCCCCTGCACAGACTTTCCAGCAGATGATTGTACCTGCTAACTTTGAAACTACAAGAAAGTTTTATGCCACAAATGAAGAACTCATTCATGATATTGGTGTGGCTTATCAGGATGTGATTAAACAGTTCTATGATGCAGGATGTCGCAATCTACAGTTAGATGACTGTACTTGGGGTGCGATTGTAGGAGATGCCGCAAAACAGAGATATGAATCTTTAGGAATTGATTTAGAAGAAGTAAAGGCTGAATTACTTGCAGTCAATAACCTTGCATTAGAAAATAAACCAGAAGATATGGTGATTACATCACATATCTGCCGTGGTAATTACCATTCTACATTCTTTGCGAAAGGTCCTTATAATTCTGTGGCTGATTATGTATTTGCGAAAGAAAATGTGGATGCTTTATATCTAGAATATGATGATGAAAGATCTGGAGGATTTGCACCTCTCGCAAAAGTATCAGAAGATAAGAAGGTTGTATTAGGTTTGATTACAACTAAGACACCTGAATTAGAAGATAAAGAATCAGTGATTAAGAGAATTCATGAAGCTGCTAAGTTTATTCCATTAGATAGACTCTATTTAAGTCCACAATGTGGATTCGCTTCTTGTGCAATTGGTAATAAGTTAACTGAAGAACAGCAGTGGGCTAAATTAAAATTAGTCAAAGAAATTGCCGAAGAGGTATGGAGATAAGAACTTCGAAAGAAGTTCTTTTTTAATATATAAAAAGAAGTAAGATCACTCTTACTCCTTACATCATTGAACAGCCACCTCTGTTGTCGCCACGTTTATCGTCTACTTCATAGTGGGCATTGAATTCTCTGTTGATTTCATCTAATTCTTTTAAACCATCAATATACGCGTCATACATAGAAATGATGCCCTGTGAACAACCATCACATAAGCCATCTACTATGCCTAATGCATCATTCACAATTTGTTCTCTCTGTTCTCTTGTTGTATTCTTGATTAAAATATCTTCTTTGATCATAGTAACCCCCTGTATTGTCCTTTGTCCTTATTTTTAAATTTAATTGCATTCACAGGACAATGATGTAAACATCTTAAACACATCATACACTGTTCTTTCTTGAATGTCACATGCTCTTTGATTTCTATCGCCTGTTCAGGACATTCTTTCGCACATAAGCCACAATGAATACAAGATTCATTGATAGTGAGGTTATATGTTTTTCTTACTTGTTTATATTGAAACGAACAGGCCTTATTAATAAGAAGTGGGACTGTTCCTTTCAAGTAGTCACCTATTCTTCTTTCCTTGATCTGTGTAATGATTTCTTCTATTTGAGAGTCTATTTGAGATTCTATCTTTTCATTTTTAGATGCATCATACATAGGAATATATGTATCCACCATTTTTACACCATACATAGCATAAAAACCTGTCCCCTTTTTCTGCATGATCTTGTTGGCCTCTTTCCCAATATTACCTGGTTTACCACCATAAGTGACTACAAGATACAAATATGATTTGGAAGAGACAGACAATCTTTCTAAGAAATCCTTCACAATATCAGGTAACCCAAAGAAATAAACAGGTGTGACTATACCAATCATTTCATCCTGTTTAATACCTTGAGCTGATTCAATAGATTGCATTGTATCCTGTAAGGACTTTGAAAGTACTTCTGCCACATAGTGACTATTTCCTGTTCCACTAAAATAATAAATCATTGTATTTGCTCCTTTGAAAAAAGGAAACACATTGCGTTTCCTTATGGTCTCATTCCTAATCCACCTTCAAGAGTGATTGTTTCACCAGTCATATATTTGAAGTCTGGAGAAGTTAATTGTACAACAACACGTCCGATTTCTTTTTCATTGTCACCAAAATGTCCCATAGGTGGTGTATGAACATTTGCCTTGAATGCTTCTGGATAAGCTTTTTCAAACTTTTCAAGCTGTGCAGTCCAAGCAAGTGGGCATACAACGTTTACGTTGATACCATCTGCAGCCCATTCAGTTGCAGCAACACGTGTTAAACCACGGATACCTTCTTTTGCGGCAGCATAAGAGCACTGACCTTTGTTTCCGAATAATCCAGCACCAGATGCGAAGTTTATAACTGAACCTTTTGTTTCTTTTAAGTATGGATAACATGCTTTCATATAATAGAATGCTGCATATAATCCTGAATACATAGCTAAATCAAACTGTTCTGTAGTATGTTCTGCAAGAGATACGCCAGATGCACTTGCCTGCGCATTATTGACTAATACATCTATATGACCAAACTTTTCAATTGCCTTTTCAACAACTGCTTTTACTACTGCTTCATTATCAGCACCTGCATTCACATCAGCCTGTACTGGAAGAACTTCTACATTATAAAGTCTTTCAATTTCTTCTTTTGCATCTTCTAGTTTCTTTAAGTTACGTCCGGTGATGACAATATTTGCGCCTTCTTTCGCAAATGCTGTTACGATACCATAACCAATAGAACCGCAAGTTTCATCTTCAAGTACAGCACGTCCACCACCAGTCACAATGACAGTCTTACCTTCTAAAAAGCCCATATTATTTACCTTCTTTCTTTTAATTTAAAAGCGTTAATATAATAATATATGAATCAATCATAAATGTGTCAAAATATGATACATCTTAATTAATTCCTTTATCTACTTCATTCTTGCTTGGAATGCTGAACATTTCATTACTGATGATATTTTCAGGATCATCCACACCCTGATTCAACAACATAATAAGTGATACCCAGACAAAGATATCATAAGGGTTAAAATACTTATTCTTTTCTAGGAAACGGAGCTTTGACTGCGCAAAGTTTACGATGTTATCTCTATTTTCTATAATAAATTCATCAAGTTCGTGAACATACATATAGCCTAGATTATGGAATCTTTTTACAACTCTTAATTCAGATATAATATACGGTTCTTCCTTAACTGAGATATTAAACTGTTCACAGATAATCTGTGTTAATTCACTCATAATAGGAGAATCATGGTAATAAGTCATGAGAGAGTTATAGTTCAAATCTGTCTTTAATACCTTCTCTATATGATCAATGCCCCTATTATATTCTTCTATATCATCTCTTATATTCACAAATTCTTCATCTAGAATTTCTAGAGTCGCACTCAGTCTTGTGAGTCTTCTACGAATATCCTTAGGAATTTCATATTGTGACTTATACCCTAGACCATGTTCTACTTCAGCCCAAGAATGTTGGAGAATGGTTCTAATCTGTATTTCAAAGACTATATGACGATAATCTGAGTATTCAATCATATTTAGTCTTGCTTCATTATATTTTACTAGTAAATGAAGAGAGTTATAACCGAAATCAATACGGTCATCATAGTTCTTCTTTCTCTTATCATTGTATTCCACAATATCAAAGTTCTGTTTAATCAACTTATAAATGACATCAATATCTGATTCAAACAATGTAATAATACGACAAGCAACGATATCTGTAATATCATTAACATCCTTGTACTTATGTTTTAAACAGATCTTACGCCTTAATGCGTCTTCTGTTTTAATACGTATCGCAAAATTAGAAATCTTTATATTATTCTTTGTAATGATATTTTCTATAATGTCTGTAATATCATGTTTTAATGAACGATAGAGATTCTGGTTATCATAATATTGCTGGATGATATGATCTTCAATTCTTTTATCCATCTTTTACACCTCTTAACTATCATATATATGATACATTAACTTAATGTGAAGAAAAAGCGAAAGATTAATTCTTTCGCTTTTGGTAGTTTCTTAAGTAATATATACCAGCCACACCCGCAATAATAAATACTATAGATGTAAGTTGGGCCATACGGATAGGACCTAACATAAGTGAGTCTGTACGTAATCCTTCCACAAATACTCTCACAATACCATAACCGATAAAGTAAGAGAAAAACTGTTCACCTGTACATTGTGCTTTCTTCTTAACTACAAGAACAATCACAAGAAAAACAATCAAGTTCCCTACTGATTCATAAAGGAATGTAGGATGATGATAAGCCCCCTCAATATACATATTATTAATAATAAATTGAGGAAGATGTAATAGTTTGAGGAAGTTTAAAGAAACCGCTGAGCCAAATGCTTCATGGTTAAAGAAGTTTCCCCAACGACCACATGCCTGTGCAATGAGTACACCTGGCATAATCGCATCTCCTGCCACAAAGAACGGAATATCCTTCTTTTTAAAGAAGTAATAGCTATAGATGAGTGCTGCTATGATTCCACCTTGTATCGCAAGTCCACCATGCCATATCGCAATAATTTCTTCAGGATGAGACATATAGAGTTCTTTCCACATGAAGATGACATACCAGATACGGGCACCGACAATTCCTGTCATGAGTACTCCAAAGAAGTAATCTGATAAAATTTCAGAACTATAGCCTAATTTCTTAAAATTGTACTGACCTAGCAGATAAGCAATAAATGCACCAATAACGATACATACTGCATACATATGAATCTGCAGACCACCGATTTTAAGAAATATATTATATTCTGGAAAGAATTGCATAACTTACACCTGCTTACTTTTAATGTTTTCGAGGATTCTATTCACAAATTCTTTACTTGAATCAAATCCAGAATCCTTAAGCTGCATATTCATAACAGCCGCTTCAATAATAACTGACATAGAACGTCCACCAGTTACTGGTACAACGATCTTAGGAATAGGAACTGAAAGAATATCTTCTGTAACATCATCTTCTTCTACTCCAATACGTCTATATTCACGAGATGGTAACCATCTTTCTAACTGAATAATAAGGTCTACCTTTTCTTTTGGAAGAACACTCGCAGCTCCAAACATCTTAGAAGCATCAATAACACCAATACCACGGATTTCTAATAGATTCTTTAAAACTGTTGGTGCTTTCCCAATAATAGACTGCCCAATATGATAGAGTTCTACTGCATCATCCGCAATCAACTGATGTCCTCTCTTAATAAGTTCAAGTGCGATTTCGGATTTACCAATACCACTATCCCCTTTGATAATAACACCTTTACCATAAATATTTAAGAATACACCATGAATCTGTGTTTCAGGTGCTAATAATTCATCTAATTTACCCATTAAGTTAATAGAAACTCTTCCTGTTGCCATCTCTGTTTCAAAGATTGGGAAGTTTCTCTTACAAGCAATATTTCTAAGTATTTCTGGAGCTTCATATCCCTTTGCGATAATGATACAAGGTGTTTCATCATTCACTAACTTAGAAAAACAAGCCAATTGACTTTCCTTAGTCATTTCCTTAATAAATATATTTTCTTTATCACCTAATAGAATAATTCTTCTAAAATCACTATGCTTAAAGAAGCCGGCAAGTTCAAAACCAGGACGATTTATTTCTGCGACAAATACTTCTCTTTCTAAAGATTCTTCATCTCCAGATACACGTTTATAGGCTGGATTATTCATCAAGTCTTTTAGTTTTACGGACTTTCCCATAAAATACCTCCTTACAATAGGTTCTTAAGAAAGCGTCCTGTATGGCTCTTTTCACACTTTGCGACCTTTTCAGGGGTGCCTTCTACGACTATTGTACCACCATTATCGCCGCCTTCCAATCCTAAATCAATGATGTGATCTGCGACCTTAATGACATCTAGATTGTGTTCAATGACTAATACTGTATCACCATTATCCACAATCTTCTGTAATACAGCAATTAATCTATTCACATCATCACTGTGTAATCCTGTAGTAGGTTCATCAAGAATATATAATGTTTTTCCTGTTGAACGCTTCTGTAATTCTGATGCAAGTTTTACTCTTTGGGCTTCACCACCAGAAAGTGTCGTTGCACTTTGTCCTAGCTTAATATAGCCAAGTCCTACATCATATAATGCTTGTAGTTTAGTATGAATACGAGGAAGATTTTCAAAGAAAGTAAGTGATTCTTCTACAGTCATTTCTAATACATCATAGATATTCTTATCCTTATAAGTGACCTGTAATGTTTCCTCATTATAACGATGTCCATGACATTCTTCACAAGGTACATAAACATCTGGTAAGAAGTTCATAGAGATACGTTTAACACCATCTCCCTGACATGCTTCACAACGTCCACCCTTCACATTAAATGAGAAACGTCCCTTATCATATCCACGTATTTTAGCTTCTGGAGTCTTCGCAAATAAATCACGAATATCATCAAAGACACCTGTATAGGTAACTGGATTGGAACGTGGTGTACGACCAATTGGTTCCTGTGATACTTCAATTACCTTATCAATATTCTCTATACCACGTATTTCTTTATGTTTACCTGGTAGTTCTCTTGAACGATAAATCTTTGCACGTAATGCTTTACATAAAATATCATTCACTAAAGTAGATTTACCTGAACCAGACACACCTGTAACCGCAATAAACTTACCTAATGGGAACTTCACATTAATATTCTTTAAGTTATGTTCCTTAGCCCCACGTACTTCTAAATAAAGACCATTGCCTTTATGTCTTGTTTTAGGAACCTCAATCTTCTTTCTACCAGATAAATAATCACCAGTAATAGAATTTTCATTGGCAGCGACTTCTTCAGGTGTACCATAGGCAACTACCTGTCCACCATGAATACCAGCACCAGGTCCAATATCAATAATATAATCAGATTCACGCATTGTATCTTCATCATGTTCTACAACAAGAACACTATTTCCTAAATCACGCATTTCCTGTAATGTATGAATAAGTTTCTCATTGTCTCTTTGATGAAGACCAATAGACGGTTCATCTAATACATATAAAACACCTGTTAAACGTGAACCAATCTGAGTAGCTAGACGAATACGCTGTGCTTCACCACCAGATAATCCTCCAGCGCGTCTAGAAAGTGTTAAATATCCAAGTCCTACTTCATTTAAGAATGTCAAACGATCATGAATTTCTTTTAAGATCAAATGGGCAATCTTTTCTTCCGTTTCTGATAACTTTAAGTTTTCTACAAACTCCAAAGCTTTCTCAATAGAAAGATTCGTAAATTCAATGATATTCAAACCACCCACCTGTACACTTAAGACCATTTCATTCAGTCTTGCACCGTGGCATGTAGGACAGGTATGTTCAGCCATAAATGAGGCATACCATTCTTTAGACCATTTAGAAGATGTTTCTTCATAGCGTCTTTGTATAAGTGTAACAACACCTTCAATATAGTTTGTTGTACGAGAAACATTACCAGAAGAAGAAACAATTGTATAAGTAATAGGATCATGTGAACCAGTAAAGATAATATCTCTTTCTTCTTCATCAAAGTCCTTTAAAGGTTTATCTAAGTCAATATGATAATATTCACATAGTTTTAAGAATCTCTGCCATTCAATACGATCAGTACCAACTGCTGTCTTAAAATAACGAATACCACCTTCATTAATACTTAAGTTCCAATCTGGTACTAATAAATCCAAATCAACTTCTTCCTTAATACCTAAACCTTTACAATCAGGACAAGCACCTAAGGGATTATTAAATGAGAATAAACGTGGTTCTAGTTTAGGAACAGAGAAACCACAAATAGGACAGGCATAGTTAGAAGAGAAAAGCTTTTCTGTACCCTGAGTCAAATTCTCTACAATAGCTTCACCATCTGTAAGTTTTAAAGCTGTTTCTAAAGATTCTATGAGACGTGTACGATATCCTTCTTTTTTCTTGATACGATCGACAATAACATCGATAGTATGTTTTTTATTTTTTTCTAGAGTAATGTCTTCATCAAGAGTATACATGTTTCCGTCTACCTTAACTCTGACATACCCTTCTTTTCTTAATTTATCAAAGAGATCTTTATGTGTCCCCTTTTGGTTCATTGCCATACGTGCAAGTATCTGTAATTTATCTCCATCATCATATGTATCCACAATATCACCCATCTGTTTTAATGTCTGGGCTTCTATCTTAATACCATGATGAGGACAATAAGCATGTCCTACACGTGCATATAATAAACGTAGATAATCATAAATCTCAGTCACTGTACCAACAGTAGAACGTGGATTATTAGATGTTGTTTTCTGATCAATCGCAATAGCGGGTGATAAGCCTTCTATTGAATCTACATCAGGTTTTTCCATTCCACCTAAGAACTGTCTTGCATATGAGTTTAATGATTCTACATAACGTCTCTGACCTTCTGCATAGATTGTATCAAACGCAAGAGATGTTTTACCACTTCCTGATAAACCAGTCATAATGACTAATTGATTCTTAGGAATATCTATATTCACATTCTTGAGGTTATTGACACGTGCACCTCTAACCGCAATGACATCCTGTTTCATTCTTCAACCTCCTTATAATCACTTCTTTATTTAAACCTTGTAATTGGTAATCATAGGCAAGAGAAAGGATTTTAGAATAATCCTGATGATTCTCAAAACCTTCATTAATTAAATCTTTACCTGTCACAATAGCTGCAGGTGCATGATCCCCACAAATAGAAATCATTTCCTCTACATATTCATTTAACTCATTAATAGAAGCACTTGTGACCATACCTCTACCTAACTTATCACATCTTGCAAGATAAAGAAGATCTTTTAGAGGAGCCTTCTGATCAATTGCTTTTAAGAAGCGTAAGAATTTGATCTTTCTTGCATGATTACGAGAAAATGTAGGTAATACCATATGATATTGAACCATAGTATAAATATATTTCTGCTGTTTATGAGAAAGAATAAGATCTACCTTCTCATTAAAGAGAGCTGCCCCTTCTTCTGCATGACCATAAGCATGTCCTTCTGGTGTTGTCACTAGTGGTTTACCTATATCATGTAATAAAGCACTCCACATAAACCATAACGGTTCACTTGTATGATGCTTACATAAAGCTGCTAAGTCAGTCACCAACATTGTATGATTCCATACACTACCTTCTGGATGATAGTCAGTTCTTTGATGTGTTGTGACTAAATCTTCTAAATAGAATGGTAAACCATGAATATCTCTTAAGAAATTAAATCCCTGTGAAGGATATAATCCCATCAATATCTTACAATATTCTGTATAAATACGTTCGATACTTAAAGTCTCTAATCCTCCTTCTTCTACAATAGATTGACAAAGATTCTTTGTGTCTCCATCCATCTTAAAGCCATAGCGTGACATAAAAGAAGCACCTCTTAATACACGTAATGGATCTTCTGAGAAATGATCTTTATTTGTAGCACGTAAAATACCATTCTTTAAATCTTCCTGTCCTGAATAGAAATCAATCACTTTCTCTGTTTCTACATCATATAACATACTATTAATAGTGAAATCTCTTCTAGCACAGGCTTTTTCTAAAGGAAGATCTGGATCCACAATAATATTAAAATCCTGATGCTTCAGTCCTGTCTTCTCTTCTATTCTAGGTAAGGCAAATTCATAACCTTCTAATGTAGAAAGATGTACAACCGCAAAGGATGCACCCATCACCTGTACTGTCCCAAAGGGAGATAATACTTCCTTTAAAGCCTCAAAAGAGAGGTGATGTACTTCTACATCAATATCTTTAGATCTTCTTTTTAATAGAAAATCTCGTACACACCCTCCTACTAAATAGACATGTCCTCCTGCCTGTTTAATTGCCTCAAAGACATCTAATGCGAGAGGTGTGAGATTAAACTTACTTTCCATCTTTAATCTCCTCTATCATATCGCGTAATTCCATAGCTCGTTCAAAGTCAAGCACCTTAGCTGCTTCCTTCATCTGTCTTTCTAATTCCTCAAGAAGACCCTTCTTATCCTTCTTAGGTGCCTTACGGCCTTTCTTGACAAGCTTCTGTGCTTCATCAATGACTTCCTGACCATGGATTGCTTCTCTAATTTCTTTCTTGATAGTTGTAGGTGTAATACCATGGGCTTTATTATAAGCTTCTTGTATTTCTCTACGACGACTTGTTTCATCAATAGCACGCTGCATTGAATCAGTAATACGGTCTGCATACATGATTACATGACCATCCGCATTTCTTGCAGCACGACCAATTGTCTGAATCAATGAACGTTCACTTCTTAAGAACCCTTCCTTATCCGCATCTAAAATACATACAAGAGAGACTTCTGGAAGGTCTAAACCTTCTCTTAATAAGTTGATACCAATCAAAACATCATATTTACCTAAACGTAAATCTCTTAATATTTCTGTACGTTCTAATGTCTTTGTTTCTGAATGAAGATAAGCGACCTTTAAACCAAATTCCTTAAGGTAATCAGTTAAATCTTCAGCCATTCTCTTTGTAAGAGTCGTAATAAGTACACGTTCATTTCTTTCTATACGTAATTGTATTTCACTAATGATATCATCAATCTGATCTTCAATAGGACGTACTTCAATAATAGGATCTAATAATCCTGTTGGACGAATAATCTGTTCTACATATTCACCATGTACACCTTCTAATTCATAATCACCCGGTGTGGCAGATACATATATTGCCTGGGGAATAAGCTTTTCAAACTCTTCAAACCGAAGTGGTCTGTTATCTAAAGCACTTGGTAAACGGAAACCATATTCTACCAATGTTTCTTTACGGCTTCTATCTCCATTAAACATACCTCTGATCTGTGGAAGCATAACATGAGATTCATCAACAATAAGTAAAAAATCATCCGGGAAATAATCTAATAAACAATAAGGTCTTTCTCCTGGTTTTCTACCATCAATATGACGTGAATAGTTTTCAATACCTGGACAGATACCTACTTCTCTCAACATTTCAATATCATGTCTTGTACGGTTGTCTATTCTTTCATATTCAAGAGGTTTTGCGGCATCTTGATAATATTGTAGACGTTCTTTTAATTCTTCTTCTATCGTATCACAGGCATGAAGCATCTTTTCACGACTTGTAATATATTCTTCAGCCGGATAAATTGTATAAGTATTATAAGATGCTTGAACATGACCTGTCAGAGGATCTACTTCTGTAATACGATCTACTTCATCACCAAATAATTCAATACGTATAATATAAGATTCAGTATGACCTGGTACTATTTCAATGACATCACCACGTACTCTAAAAGTACCTTTGACCTGGTCCATATCATTTCTAGTATATTGTCTATCTACCAAGAATGTAAGTAATTCACGTCGATCTATTTCTTGTCCTACACGTAAAGAGAAGATCATTTCCTGATAACTTTGTGGATTACCTAACCCATAAATAGCGGCCACAGAAGCTACGACAATTGTATCTTTTCTTTCTAATAAAGAATTCATAGCAGCAGCTCTTAACATCTCTATTTCTTCATTTGTCTGTGATTCTTTATCAATATATGTATCACTCTTAGGTATATAGGCTTCAGGCTGGTAGAAATCGAAGTTTGAAATAAAGTATTCCACACGATTTTCTGGAAAGAATTCCTTTAATTCACTATATAACTGTCCTGCAAGAGTTTTATTATGTGATAGTACAAGAGTAGGTTTATTCACCTGTGCAATGACATTCGCAAAGGTAAATGTCTTACCAGTTCCTGTACCACCTAATAATACCTGTGTCTTTTTACCTTGATGAATACCTTCTACTAATTCTTTAATAGCCTCGGGCTGGTCACCCATTGGTTTAAATTTTGATACAAGCTTGTAAGACATAAAATCCCTTCTTTCTATATTAAAGTAAGTACCTTCTGTAAACTATTATCATATTCCTTATGACTTAATCTTTCTGCAAGTACAGAAACCATGCATTCCTGATCACTATATTCTAATACGCCATCTACAGTCAATCCATGATCCTGTTCAAAACGTTTTAATGCATCACTCACTCCTTGTGAGAAATAACCATCTGTACGACCTGGATTATAACCTAACACATCTAATAATCTTTCCATCACAATAATAGAATTATTCACATTATCCACATAAAACTTATCACTATAATAAGTGAAATAAGCTGATAAGAGAGATTGATCCTCTACAGTGACATCTGGAGTCCATCCCTTCTTATTAATATTCACACCCTTAGGTGTATACCACTTTGCATAAGTGTATTTCAATACAGAACCATCAGATAAGTTTGTCTGTGCCTGGATAGTCCCTTTCCCATAAGACTGCTGCCCAATAAGTTTATATCCCTGCATTTCTTTAAATGTACCTGCACATAATTCAGATGCACTGGCTGTTCCACTATTCATTAAAATATAACCATTAGAAAATGCATAATGTGTCTTACTATTATCCTTATATGTTTCAGTCTGACCCTTCTTATTCTTAACAGTAAAGAGTGTCTCTCCCTTCTCATTAAATAAAGAAAGCAGATCTCTAGCAGCAGTAATATAACCTCCACCATTACCTCTTAAATCTAGAATAATATCTGAGACATTCTGTTTCTTAAACTCTTTTAAAGCTTTTTCTACATGCTGAGCAGTTGTATCACCAAAAGTAGAAATATTCACATAACCATATGTTTTATTATTTGTAGTACCTACATAATAAGTCACATCAGAGCTAAAATTCTTACGTACTGCTTTCACATTTAAAGTCTGTTGAAGTCTTTTTATCTTTAAAGAGACTTCAGTCCCTTCATTTCCTTTAATATATTCCTGCATTTCAGTACTAGTCATGCCAGAAAGTGATTTGTTATCAGCATCAGTAATGATATCTCCTGCTTTAAGACCTGCTTTTTCTGCACTGCTTCCTTCAATAATACCAGTTAATAAAGCACCGCTATGTACAGGTGAGAAATAAACACCAATACCACTGTAATTACCATTAATATCACTATTAAATTCTTTATTCTCCTGTGTAGACATATAAGAAGAATGTGAATCACCTAAACCATCTACCAATCCTTCAATCATACGATCTTGAATAGATATTTTAGAATCAGTTGTATCCAGCCAATTATTATTAAGAAGTTCTACTACTTCATCTACTACTGTCGTATTTGTCTTATCTTCAGCACTCGCATCACTATTATGAAATACTAAATAACCACTCCCAAATCCAAGAGCTAAACATAATACACCTATGACTATATATTTGATTAATAAGTTTTTCTTTCTTTTATTTAATTCCATGTTCAAGTCACCTCGTTTCATTATTTTATCATAACATGACTGTTTTGAGTAGAAACTTGACCAAAAAGAAAAGATCCCTATAATAGGGATCTTCCATTATTTAATTCAGATCTGATTAAGCTAATTCTGAGAAATACTTGATTGTCTTAACCATGTTAGAAGTGAATGAGTTTTCATTGTCGTACCAAGATACAACCTGAACTTCACTATTTCCATCAGGTAAAGCTGTAACCATAGTCTGAGTTGCGTCAAATAATGAACCGTAAGTCATTCCAACGATGTCAGAAGATACGATTTCGTCTTCATTGTAACCGAATGAATCAGTTGCAGCAGCCTTCATAGCAGCGTTAACTTCATCAACAGTAACAGTACCCTTAACAACAGCTGTTAAAACTGTAGTTGATCCAGTTGGAACTGGTACACGAACTGCAGAACCGATTAATTTACCATTTAATTCTGGGATAACTAAACCGATAGCTTTTGCAGCACCTGTAGATGATGGTACGATGTTAACTGCAGCAGCTCTAGATCTTCTTAAGTTACCTTTTCTCTGTGGTCCATCAAGAAGCATCTGGTCACCAGTGTAACCATGAACTGTTAACATGATACCACCCTGGATTTCTGCTAACTTGTTTAATGCATCAGCCATTGGAGCTAAGCAGTTTGTAGTACAAGAAGCTGCAGAGATAACCTGATCATCTGCTGTTAATGTTTCGTTGTTTACGTTGAATACGATAGTCTTAAGATCGTTTCCAGCTGGAGCTGAAATAACAACCTTCTTAGCACCTGCAGCTACATGAGCTTCAGCTTTTGCTTTTGAAGTGTAGAAACCAGTACATTCAAGAACTACGTCTACGTCTAATTCACCCCAAGGTAATTTAGAAGCATCTGGTTCTTTATAGATAGTGATTTTCTTACCGTTAACAGTGATGAAATCTTCTCCTGCTTCTACTGTATCAGCATGAGCATATTTACCCTGTGAAGAATCATACTTTAATAAGTAAGCTAACATTTTAGGTGAAGTTAAATCGTTGATAGCTACTACTTCATAACCTTCTGCATCAAACATCTGTCTGAATGCTAAACGACCGATACGGCCAAATCCATTAATTGCAACTTTTACTGCCATAATATGACATTCCTCCTTAAATAATTTCTATTTGTATTATAATCCAGCACTTAACTAAAATCAACTATTTCACAAGGATTTATGTAAAGGTAAACCCTTTCATCAAAACTTTTTTTAATGTTTAGAACAAAACACAAAAATGAAGCATAAGCATGTAAAAACTATCTTAATTTATAGAAAAAAAGAATAAGGATTTCTCCTTATTCTTCTTCACCATAGTTATCTTCAACTAAGCCTTCGTCTTCTTCTTCAGCGCTTTCTTCTGATTCATCTTCATTGTAGATATCATTCATATCGATATGCACTTCTTCGAATCTATGTCTTGTTCTAAGATCCCATTTGTTTTCACCAACAGTGATCATACGACCATCTAAGATCATATTTGTATAGAATAATGATTCGTTATCATCTTTCTGTTCTTCATCGAATTCTTTCTTTTCAGCAACTTCTTTCCAAATATCATAGAAACTCATTGCTCCTGCTGATTTAGTAAGAATTTCGAATGCGATATTTACCATTGACTCTTGTCTGTAATCCATAGTAGCCTCCTACATCTTTTCTGGTGCATGGACACCAATTAAGTTTAATGCGTTTGCAAGTGTAATGCGTGTTGCTTCTACAAGTGCTAAACGTTGAGATGATAATTCTTTGTTTTCTTCATCAATTACATGACAGTCACCATAGAATGAATGGAATAACTGTGCTAATTTCTGAATATAGTTTGCAATCTTATGAGGGGCTCTTGTACGAGCTGCATCATTGATTGTGTTTTTGAATTCATTAATGTGTTTTAATAATTCAATTTCTTTTGGGTTATTAATCAATTCAAAGTGATCTGCAGGTTCAATGTTCTTTTCTGCTGCTGATCTCATGATTGAACACATTCTTGCATGTGCATACTGTGCATAGTATACAGGGTTTTCATTTGACTGTGATTTTGCAAGTCCTAAGTCAAAATCAAATGGTGTGTTCGCTGCTTTCGCTACAAAGAAATAACGAGTTGCATCTACACCAATATCATCAATTAAGTCACGAATAGTAACAGCGTTACCAGTACGTTTACTCATCTTAACTACTTCACCGTTTTCAACCATTCTTACCATCTGTAAGATATCGATATTTAACTGATCTGCATTATAACCTAAAGCCTGAATAGCTGCTTTCATACGATTGATATAACCATGGTGGTCAGCACCAAGTAAGTCAACTAAGTAATCATAACCTCTGTTCATCTTACTTAAGTGATATGCGATATCTGGTGTGAAGTATGTATAACTTCCATCAGTTTTAATAAGAACACGGTCCTTATCATCACCAAAGTCAGTTGTTCTAAACCATAAGGCTCCATCCTGTTCATATGTATAGCCTTTTTCTTTTAACTTATTGATTGCAGGTTCAATCTTATTACCTTCATATAGAGAAGTTTCAGAGAACCATACATCAAATGATACACGGAATTCCTTTAAGATATCTTTGATCTTCTGTAATTCATGTTCAGTACCAACCTTACGGAAATAAGCAATAGCTTCTTCTTCAGTTAACTGAGTTAAAGCATCTCCTTCTTTTTCCTTGATACTCTTCGCAATATCAATGACGTCCTGTCCCATATATCCATCTTCAGGAATTGGACGTTCAATATCAAATAATGCAAGATAACGGCTGTATAGAGATAATGCAAGGTTAGTGATCTGTTTACCTGCATCATTAATATAATATTCTCTAGTTACATTATAACCTGCTTTAGTCATAATACGACAGATAGAATCACCTACTGCAGCACCCTTTGCATGACCTAAGTGTAAGTCACCTGTTGGGTTGGCAGAAACAAATTCTACGTTATATTTCTTTCCTTCACCGAAGTGAGTCTGTCCATAATTATCCTTTTCTGAAAGTACTTCAGTAATTACTGAAGTAAGCGCATCATTTTTCATAAAGAAGTTAATAAAACCAGGACCAGCAATTTCTACTTTTTCTACATGTGCTGCTTCCTGATCAAGTGAATCAACAATGGCTGTCGCAATTTCACGAGGATTCTTATGGAGTGTTCTTGTCAGCTGCATTGCAATGTTAGTAGAATAATCACCATGAGTAGAATCCTTAGGAATCTCAATCATGATATTTTCAGGGGTGATATCTACTGCTTCAAAGCACTTTTTAACAGACTGACCAATGGCGATTTTTAGTGAGTTTTCAAGCTTATTTTCAGCCATCTTGTATTCCTCCTTTTTTATTTCATACTCTAAATAATGTATCACAAAATGTTGGACTGTCAAGAATTTTATAGAAGTGGAGAGAATAATCTCAATAATCCTTCTACGAGTCCTTTAAAATGACGGCTGTCATCTATTTTTACAGGTGCACAGATTTCATTCATTTCTCTAAAATCTCTCTTGATTGCAGATAAACATTCTGCTTCATATAATAAGACATTGCATTCAAAGTGTAAGTATAAAGAACGATAATCAAAGTTGATTGTTCCTACTGTAGCTGCTTTACCATCAACTAACATGACTTTCGCATGTAAGAAGCCTGGTAAATATTCATACACCTCAATACCAGCACGAATGAGATCATAATAATAAGAACGTGTCACTCTAAAGACAATCTTCTTATCCGGTACATGAGGGACATAGAGTCTGATCTTAACACCATTCTTAGAAGCAAGGCACAATGCCTTCAACATAACATCATCAATAATAAAATAAGGTGTCATAATATCAATACTTCTAGAAGCATGTGTAATCATATTTAAATAAACTGCTTCTCCAACACCTTCATCATCTAAAGGATCATCTCCATAGGGTAATACATAACCTGTATTCTTAAATGGCTCAGGATGATAGGTATGTGGTTTAAACTGTTCTATATCTTCTCCATGATATTCCTTATGATAAGCATAGAAGGTTGATAGAAACATAGATGTCAAAGACCATACTGCTTCTCCTTCTAAACGAATACCTGTATCCTTCCAATGTCCAAAATGCATCTTACAGTTAATATATTCATCTGCTAAGTTAAAACCTCCAGAATAGCCAATATAACCATCAATCACACAGATCTTACGATGGTCTCTATGGTTCTGGCTTAAAGAGAAGACAGGAATAAAACGGTTAAACATCACTGTTTTAATGCCTGCTTCTTCTAATTTTTTTGCAAAGTGAAGAGGTACAGTTGTAAAGGAACCAAAGTCATCAAAGATAAAGCGTACATCAACACCTTCTTTAACCTTCTGTTTTAAGATTCCGATGATTGTATCAAACATCAGTCCTTTAGAAACAATAAAGTACTCCATAAAGATAAAATGTTTTGCATGTAAAAGATCTTTAATCATATCCTGATAGTTATAATCACTTAATGAATAGTACTTACATTCTGTATGATTATATATAGGGAATGATTGTCTATTGAGATAATCTAAAGAAATAATCTTCTTATTAATAATCTGATTTCTAATAACCGGATCCTGATGTCTTGTTTCATTAAAATATTGTACTTCTGGCTGAATCTTTCTTTTTAACCAGCGTGATGGTCTCTTGTTACCTAACAAGAGATAAAGTAATCCTCCTGCGTTAGGCAATAACATTATAAAGAAGATCCATGTCATCTTATAGTTTGTATTCTCATCTTTACTAATCAAATAAAAGATCATAAATGCGGAAAGTGAGATAAATAAGAAACGAACCACACCATTAAAGTCTGTGAGTATTGCTGCAAAGTATACAAGATAAATAGCCTGAATACAGATGAGCGCAATATAAATCACAATCGGACTTAGTAAGAACTGGATAAAACGATATAGATATTCAAAGAACAATGCTGTAAAACGTTTTATATATTTCATGAAGGCACCCCTTCTTCATCTATATCAGAGTAATGCACCATCATATAAGCTTTTGTTACAAGATGTTCCTGATCATAGAGTTCATAGATAAATTTCATTGTACCTTCTCTATATTCTAAAGAAATCACTTTTGTATGAAGTTCTACAACACCATAAGGCAATGTATATTTATTCGGTACACGCATATCCTTATTAAAGTGTAATACAGATTGATCATTCACAAGATGTACATGTGTATCATCATATTGGATATGCATTGGTTTTCCTTCTACTTCAAAAGAGATATGATGAACACCTTTTACTTCATAATGGTCTCCTATCTCTTTGTATTTTACTTTTTCTTTGACAGGGCCATTGACTAATAAACATTCATAAGAAATTCTTTTTTTCATCATCCTACCTCCTTAATTATATAGTAACCTTCTGTACGATACCCATTTTCTAGATAAAAATCAAGAGATTGTGAATAAGGAATGATCTTCACTACACACATATGTTGTTTCTTGAAGAAATCCTCTATAGCACCTAATACTTCTTTCTCATAGAATTCTCTACGATCATCAGGAAGTAATACAATATCTTTTACACAATCATCAATAATATGTGCACATCCTATAACATGATCTTCTTGATAGAATTCTAAGAATAATCCTTCCTGATTCCATTCTTTAGAAGCCTGTTCAAGGATATAGTGTGTACCCTGTGCATCCTTATATTTATTAAAAGACTGATATCTAAAAGATGAACGTCTAATAACTTGTCTTGTAGAGAAGATTTTTTGATCCTGTTTGGCTTTACCTAATAATATAGCTTGTACAATTTCTGATTCTTCTGGTAATGAACTAATTGTTCCATCTTGTTTAAGTATTTCTACTTCATTTGCATGTCTGACCTCCATACGTTTATAAGGTACCTGATTCATAATCGCATCACTTGTGACATAATAGCGAGGATCCAGTCCTTCTTCTATACATATCTTTCGTGTATTTTCATAATCTTCATCACCCTTAAGTGTACGATATTTAAATAATTCTCTTTCTAATAAACGAGTCGATAAATCTTTAAGAATTGTATCATCTTCATCCATAAAGCATCTTATATAATAGAGTAATGATGTTTCATCAAGTCTTACAAATTGTTCAGGTGTGAAACTATCTTCTAAGAAAGGAACGAGAAGTGGAAATGAAGATTTAAAGGTATAGTTTTGTTTATATAAGTCCTTTACACGTTTCATAACACTCCCTAGTACTTGTTCATAACTTCTAGATACGGGATGATAATACACCTGCCAATACATATAATAACGAGCTAGAATATAATCTTCTATTGCCTGTACACCGGAAGATTTAAAGACAATACGATTATCTACAATACGCATAGTACGTAATATTCTTGATAAATCAAACTGTCCATAAGTCACACCACAGTTATAAGAATCACGTAGAAGGTAATCCATACGATCAGCATCAACCTGACTAGAGATCATCTGCACCAACATTGGTTTATCGGCTTTCTTTTCTATAATACGTGCCACATCTTCAGGCAAATGAGGATCAACCTGTGAGAGGACTTCATGTACCTCTGTATGTCCTCTAATAAGAGCTGTGGTCATCTCTTCATGATTATAATGAAAGATTCCCTCAAATGAATGAGAGAAAGGACCATGTCCTAAATCATGTAATAAAGCGGCACATAATACAGTTAAACGTTCATAGTCTGTTAAGTGGTTTTTGACTTGATCTAATTCTGTCATTTGTCGAGTTATTTCATAAACACCTAAAGAATGGACAAAACGTGAATGTTCTGCACTAGGAAATACCATGGATGTACCTCCTAACTGTTTAATACGTCTTAAACGTTGAAATTCTTTTGTATTAATCAGTTTCCAGATAGGCATATATTCAACACGTATATAATCATGAACAACATCTCTAAATACTTTTGTATCAAATAAACGGTAATCTTCTAAATGCATGGTATCACCTTCCTTATTAGGGTTATTTTATCATTTTTAAGAGTTATTTGCGAATGATATAGGTTATAATAGCTATGGAGGTATATTTATGTATATTGATGAAATTTATGCTGCACGTGATTATATTCAGTCACGCTATAAAAATCCTATTGATGTTGCCATTGTATTAGGTTCAGGTTTAGGACCACTTGCTGATGTGATTAATGAACCTGTAGAAATTGATTATAAGGATATCCCTTATTTCCCTGTTTCTACTGTACCAGGACATGCTGGTAAACTTATTATTGGTGAAATTGGTGGTAAAACTGTTGCCTGTATGAAAGGTCGCTTCCATTTCTATGAGGGCTATGATATGCAAAAAGTCACAATGCCTATTCGTGTATTTAGTGCTTTAGGTATTAAGAACTTAATTGTGACTAATGCCTGTGGTGGTGTAAGAGATGATTTAAATCCAGGACAGATTGTAATTATTTCTGATCATTTATCATTTATGATGCCATCGCCTTTAAGAGGACCTAATCTAGATGATTTTGGACCACGTTTTAAGGATATGACTGATGTTTATACATCAACATTACGCTCTCTTGCCTTTGAATCTGCAAAGAAAGTAAATGTAGATGTAAAAGAAGGCGTTTATTGTTTCTTTAAAGGACCACAATTTGAAACACCTGCAGAAATCAGAGCATTCAAGACACTTGGTGCAGATATGGTAGGTATGTCTACAGTGCCTGAAGCTATTGTTGCAAGACATTCTGATATGAAGATTTTAGGTATTTCACTTGTGACTAATAAAGCAGCAGGATTATCTAATAATGAATTAAATCATATAGAAGTCATGGAAGCAGCAAATAGTGCAGAAGAAAGACTTGTAAAGCTTGTAAAACAGATTTTGAAAGACATGTAATAAAGACCAGCTCTCGCTGGTCTTTTATATTAGTCTAGATCTTCACCGTTAGATTCAATGACTTTCTTATACCAGTAGAAAGAGTCTTTCTTACTTCTCTTCATAGTACCAGTACCATCATCATGTTTATCTACATAAATAAAGCCATAACGTTTTCTCATTTCTCCAGTACCTGCAGAAACAAGGTCAATACAGCCCCAAGTTGTATAACCGATTAAATCAATACCTTCTTCAATCGCTTTATCCATTTCTTTAATATGTTCACGGTAGTAGTCAATTCTATAATCATCATGAATAGAACCATCTTCTTCTACTGTATCAAAGGCACCTAAACCATTTTCTACAACCATTAATGGTAATTCATAACGGTCATAAACAACCTCAAGATAGTATCTTAATCCCTGAGGATCTAATGCCCATCCCCAATCAGAATATGTTAAGTAAGGGTTACGTACACCAAATGACATATTACCACCTACTGTATCTTCATTCTTGTGAGTTGTAATAGACTGAGACATATAATATGAGAATGTATAAAGATCAACAGTACCATTCTTTAGTTCTACTAGATCCTGTTCAGTGATATCTAATTCTACATTATGTTCCTTCCATAAGCGTTTTGCATATGTTGGATATTTACCTTTACATTGAACATCTCCGCAATAGAAGATACCTTTTTCCCATTTATAACGATTAAAGAGAATATCTTCTGGATCAGAAGTGAGTGGATAATAAGTAATACCACAGATCATGCAGCCAATCTGATAGTCAGGATCAATCGCATGACCAATCTGTACAGCTCTTGCACTCGCTACAAACTGATAATGAAGATGCTGATATGCTTCCTGGAAAGCTTCATCACTTGCATTATCTGGTAAGAAGTTGATTGTATTATTAATTTCATTAAATGTAAGCCAGTATTTTACAAGACCCTTATATTCTTTAAAGATAGTAGTCACATACTTTTCATATAATTCAATGTACTTTCTATCCTGCCAGTCACCATACTTTTCTTCTAATGCAAGTGGTGTATCAAAGTGCCAGATAGAAACGAGTGGTTCAATACCCGCATTTCTTAATTCTGTAAATACATTTCTATAGAAGTATAAACCAGCCTGATTTGGTTCTGTTTCTTCTCCTGTAGGATAGATTCTAGACCATGAAATAGAAAGTCTGAACATCTTGAATCCCATTTCTTTAAGTAAGGCAATATCTTCTTTGTAGTGATGATAGAAATCAATACCATCATGATTAGGATAGAGTTCATCATCAAAGACTGCAAAATGAGCCCCTTCTGGTAATTTAAAGCCATGGTTAGGTAATTTCTGTTTCTGACCATCCTTATCAATAAATGTAACCATTCTAGGAGTATTCACTGTTCCTCCTGTAGTTACATCAGTACGGGCCATACCTCTTCCATCTACATTCCATGCCCCTTCACACTGATTGGCAGCAACAGCGCCACCCCAATAAAAATCTTTACTAAATGTCATTGTTTATTCCTCCTAAATCATATTATATAAATTTTTAAACAAATATATTAAAATCCGACAGATTATGAAAATATTATTTTGGAATATCACATGAACCATAGTAATTATTTAAACCTACAATATGTGTATAGGTTTTGTGATTAATAGAGATATAATCCACATTTTCTATAAGGTTCTTATATGTATTCTCTATTTGATATTCACAATAAGGATTCTTCATAATTGTTCCTGAATAATTGATATCAATAGAATTAGGATAAGCATTATAGACAGGCATATGAGTATAAAGTGGTATTTCTAGTATACGTTTCACATGATCCATATAATTAGAGATATACCCTTTCAACATATTCTTTGCTTCACTATAAGGTGCTCTGATGTTAGACATATAATAATGATGACCGGGATTATTGTTATGGACATCAAACTTCTGCAGATAAAGAGAATCCTGTCCTTTAGTGATATAATTATCAGCTAAATACTTAGAACCATAGAGAATAGCTTTTTCTCTTGTATCCCAGTTTCTTGATGCCGCAAAGTCTATCCCATCCTGATCACTACTGTTTGCTCCAATATTATATATATTATAGAAGAGAGGTCCTTGCGGATTGTTTCTTGCATGTCCTCCACGAAGTCCTAGTCCTCCACCCGTCTGTTCCTGAATCGCACGGGTAATGAGTAATGACATAGAGACGTTATTTACTTCTGCAC
>UMIG01038346.1_pt1 | contig 64973 bp, 53 predicted proteins | sample 1965761 | NCBI WGS metagenome assembly UMIG01 (sample SAMEA4836122, study PRJEB28245) | human gut metagenome | biome: gut microbiome; material: fecal sample | place: Denmark | collected 2008 | reverse complement strand
TTTTGACTTGTACTATTTATATTCTAGCACCACACCCAATCAAAAAAGCCATGATGGCTAGCGCATGACGTAATGCTGTAGAAAGGAGAATGCCGGAAAGCCGTGTGAGAGAAAATCTCATGCGCGGTTTGATGAGGGGCGAGTGAAAATATCACTCGCCTACTCTACGGGAATCGCTCCGATTTCTTTTCAGAAGAGAAAAAAGAAAAAATTTGGCGGAGAAAATGGGACGGATTATATTATCTGTGTGATGTCACAGGAACTTTCCGATGCAGAAGCTGGAAGAAGTACCATCAGGGAACTTTCCGGAATGGTTTATAACTACTTTAACGGTTATAGTGGTGAAGCAACGGAAGAATAAGTGGCAGAGGAAAAACATTTATGAAGTGTCTAAGATGCAAAAAAGAAATAAAGGCTGAGGCACTCTTTTGTACGCAATGCGGACTGAATCTGAGAGAAAACCGGGAGACCGTGGAGAAAACAGGACCCTCCTTTGGCAATTTTGCGCAGTCTTATGGGAATCCTTACGCAGACGATGCTTATGAAAATGTGTATGGGAATGATGCTTACAAGAAGCCTTATGGCAGTGATCCATATGCAGATATCCTGAAAAAGAAGCAGGAGAAGGAAGAAAATCCTCAGACAGCTGAACGTATTGGAGAATCGGAAGAATGGACAGAGCTGACGGCTGAAGAAGTGATTCAGGTAAATTATTTATCGAAAAATTCTGAAACAGCAGAAGCCCCAATTTTGATGCCAATTTACGTATCGGCTGCTGCACTTCTGGATGAGATGCCGTCTGTGGATCCTTTAAAGCAGATTGAGGTTGCCTCTGCATATGCGATATCTGTGATTACACAGGAGGGTACGAGCAATGAACCAACCAAAGTATTTGATCAGAAAATATACACCAACTGGCAGGAAGGTGTAGGCGGATTGGGAATCGGCCATGGATACACAGCTGAATTTCGAAACTGTGAGAAGGCCAGGTATCTGGCATTTATGCATGGAAACTGGAAAACAGACAGATATTATCATGGCAATAACCGTCCAAAAATACTGACGCTGGAGCTTGGAGATTTTAAAACGCGGATTACAGATATCAGCCTGTTCAGAGAGTGAGGAAACTGGAAATGAAAAAGAATGAAAAAATTATAATGGCAGTTCTGGTCATTGTGTTATGTGCTATAGTATTGGGGGTAGCCGGTGTGCTGGTATTTCTCAGTTCCGGAATAAATACGAAGATTGAAGAATCGGAACAAAAGGTTCAGCAGCTTCAGGAAAGAGCGGACACTGTGAAACAGGAACTGGAAGAGAGTCACGCGGAAGCAGAATCCTATGCAAATACAGATGGCGGCGAGTTGCCTCTGGAAACGGATAATGAAAAAAATGCAGAGATAAATGTATCTTCTATCAAAGACTTACAGCTGGGATCGATTATCCCGGCTGAAGATTTCAATAAGAAAAAAGTAAGTATCAGTACGGTAGGATTGGGAGATGTAGATGAAAGATTTCTTTCTGATATTTCTGGGAAAACCGGAGGGCTCAGTGTGACAACCGACAATGTAGAGGCGTTGGGAAGCGCGATGGCATCTGTTGTGCGAACTACGAATGCAGAACGTAATCTTCTTTCTGCAAGAGCTCAGGTTAATATGAATTTCCTGTATGTGATTATGAGAATCGTATTTGTGACGATTCTGGGTGTTATTTTTATTGGAATAAAAATTGCAATGACGGACGAATCCGTCAATACATCAATGATTATTATGTCGTCCTTGATCGCCTGCTTTTTGGGGGCAGTAATTCTTGAGATTGGACTTGAATGGATTTTGTCCGGATTTATTGCCAGACTCATTCTGGTGTTCCTGATCAGTCTGACGATTACAACGATTGAGAAAGTAATACGAATGGAATTCGGCTACGGTACACTGGGAAGGTTGTAAGGAGGAGCTACAAATGAAGGTTGTAAAACATTTTCTGGGTATCGGTGTAGTTTTTATTGTTTTTCTTTTTATTCTGAAAAGTGGAATCGTGCTTGATTTTATAGAACAGCTGAATCTTCCGTTTTTCAGCCCGGTGGCGCAGCTGGTGGGTGCATATTTTGGTTATCAGATACCTAATTCCATGGTGTTGGTTGTGGAAATTTCAAAAACATTGCTGTTTGTTCTTTTGTTTTCTCTGGTCAGCAGTTTTATTACACTGAGAGGAAAGCACATGGAAGAAATATCTTTCGGGAGCCGGATTTGGATAAATGTTCTGAGTACAATAATCGGTGCTCTTGTCAGCGGCTGGGCTGCAAATCAGATTATGAATGCGTTCGGCAGCGCAGACTGGCGAGGAATTTCTGTTTCCGTGATCATAGCGGTTGTTCTGTTCCTTCTTTTGGGGCTTATAAATAAGGGAAAGACTTACGGGAAACATGGGAAACCGATAGGAATGCTATCGGTTATGGCAGAAATAGCCTGGGAGACGATTCTTCCTGCAGCGATAAAAATTGTGGGCTGTTATTTTGTAGTTATATTTTCCTATATGCTTTTAAATATTGAGGGAGTGATAAATCAGGTCGGAGCTATCGTACTTATACTTGTGGGAATTGGAATCATGGTGGGCGGCATCTGTATGGAAAAAATGTTTTAGAATTAATATAGGTCAATCCTGAAATCAGGAAAAAAGGGACTGTCGGTTAATATCGATTTTTCTTTTCGTATGTATTTTCGAGCGCATAAATTTGGGGGAGATGTGCCGGGGCTTGACTGTATCTGTAGCAAACTAGCCGTAGTATTCCAAAACAGAAAAAAATATTTCAAAAAATGTCCGATCATATGGCTAAGCATGGTTGACTTTACAGCGTAGTTGTACAGTTGTTAGGAACTGCTGCATTTGTATGCTTGGGGCATAACTTTGTTTTGTCCCCTTAAGCTGACCACATCTGACTACTACGCTAGGCTGTAAATTGTCGCATTTTGTATAGTTTTTAGAAATCTGTATAGAAATGTGTGATCTGGGGAAACTTCAAAAAAGTCCGAAAAACGAGGCATTTCAGAAGGAAAAATATAATGATTGAAATACTTAAAATGAATACTGTAAAAGGACTGCCGGGAGGCGGTTTGTGAGATGATACCTTGTACCCTTCAAATTGGTGCAGGGCATTTTTTTCTTAAAAAGTATCAAAATAGAATTATATATACAAAATAAAAAAAATAATTTTTGAAATATGATATAAAAGTTGAAAATTGGGAATGATAGTGATATATTTAAGTCAGCAAAAAAGGAGGCGAAGAGGATGCTTTGTCAGTTTTCATTTCAGAATTTTAAGTCATACAGAGAGGAAACTACGTTTGATTTCCAGGCTTCCGCTATTCCGGAGTTTGTGGACAGTCTGATTGCAAAGGATAAGTGCAGCAGTCTTCTGCCTGTAAGTGCTGTTTATGGTCCGAATGGAGGAGGGAAGTCAAATCTTTTACTGGCATTGGCCAGTTTGATTTCTATTGTGGTAAAGCCGATTCATGAACTGGAAAAGAACAGGAAGTCACTGATCATGCAGCAGAAGGTGACAGCGGAGCCGTTTTTGTTTGATACCATATCTGCTGAAGAACCAACAGAGTTTCAGATATTCTTCCGAACAGAGGAATATGAGTACCGTTATTATCTGGGTGCTTTGAAGGATGAAATATCAGCAGAGACACTGGACAGAAAGAAGATTGGCGGAAAGAAGCCGGCTCATATCTTTTATCGAGAAGGGGAAGAAATCAGTCTCGGTGCTATTTTGCAGAAGGAAAATGTAAACACCAACATTAATGCAAAAATGCCGTTTTTATCTTTCCTTGCTATTAACTATAATATTCCGGTGATTGCAGAAGTTCAGGAGTGGTTTGAGTCCTGCATCATCCGCAGTTATGCAAATCCTATGGCAGAGATGCAGATTATGGTTTCAGATGATACGGAATTTAAGAAGCAGATTCTTTTGTTTTTAAATGATATGGGAATTGATGTGGATGATTATCGGTTTGATGAAAAGGAAAAGCAGTTATACTTGAAGCGCAGGATTGGAGAAGAAGAGTACGAACTGCCGTTTGACCATGAATCAGACGGAACAAAGAAGTTGATTGCTGCTCTTCCGGTGCTTTTGGTTGCTCTGCAGGAGGGAAGACTGGTTATTATAGATGAGCTGGATGCGAAACTGCATCCGAAACTGCTCCGTTATGTGATTTCCATGTTTAAGAATCGAAAGATTAACAAGCATGGAGCCCAGCTTTTATTTACTTCCCATGATATGGCTACTATGAAGAATACAGTATTTCGCAGAGATGAAATTTGGTTTGCGGCGCTGAACGAAAACCACAGCAGTGAAATTTATTCTTTGTATGAAATACGCCGGGAAGATAATGAAAGAGTCAACAGCACGGCTGCTTTTGATAAGCAGTATATGGAAGGAAGATACGGTGCTGATCCGTACCTGCAGAATATACTGAACGGAGACGATTGGAAATGAGCCTGAAACCTCCGAAGAAAAGTGATCTGAATAAATCGTGGATGAAACCAAAGCCAGACAGAGGAATGAAAATCCAGCCGGAATACCATTTGATTGTGTCGGAAGGAACGAATACGGAGCCTGCATATTTCGAGGCAATACGGGATATTATCAACAGTCGATACCGAAAAAAGATACAATTTGAAGTTTCCGGAGAAGGAGATAATACCATTAATTTGTTTTGGAAAGCAAAACAGCGGGCTGCGGACAGCGCAAATGGATTTCGTCATGTTTGGGTTGTTTACGATACGGATGATTTTCCGGCTGAGCACATTGACCGTGTTGTGGAGCTGTGCAAGGAAAATAGTACGGCAGATACAGAGTATCACGCAGTCTGGTTAAATCAGTGTGTGGAGTTATGGTATCTACTGCACTTCAGCTATATGCAGTCAGATATTCATCGGAAAGCATACTGGCCAAAGCTGACGGACTGGCTGATCGGAATCGGTTCGGGAGCATACGAAAAGAATCGTAAGGATATGTATCAGATACTTCGACCGTTTATGGACTTTGCGATTGCCAATGCGAAAAGGCTGGAAAAGATCAATGAAGGAAAACCGCCGTCAAAGGCTGCTCCAGGGACGAAGATACACGAGCTGGTGGAGAAGCTGAAGCCGTACTTGTAGTGCGGTGATTGTGGCAGGGAGTTAGAATAACCCATAATCATTGTTCAGTTCGCTTTTGCAGAATATGTTGAGTGCGTAGTATTGATGTTAAGGGTCGATAAACAGATGACTGAAAAAGTGTAGAAAACAACGGCTTTCCGGGAGTTGGGACTGTTTGGATGACGGTTTCAGCTCCTGGTTTTTTCAGTGAATTTATTGTCCTTGACTCTAGGCCTTCCTATGGATATATATCGGTTGAGAACGGTGCTTCTTTCCCTGAATGAGAAATTTTTTCATCCGTCAACTGTTTGCTGGGATGATATTTTATTTTTTCTTCTATTGACGCAGTATTTTTTCCATTGCCTTTCCTTTGGCAAGTTTATCAATCAGCTTGTCCAGATAGCGGATTTCCTGCATTAACTCTTCCTCAATATTTTCCACACGGACTCCGCATACTGTACCTTTAATCAGTTTTCGATTAGGATTTAACGTTGGAGCCCGCAAAAAGAAATCGCCGTAGCTGATGTCGGATTGTATCAGCTCTTCGATTTGGTCAGAAGTGTAACCTGTCAGCCAAGAGGTGATTGCTATAACCTCGGCTTTGGTGCGTCCTTTTCGTTCCGCTTTTGCAATCAGCATCGGATAGACCTTTGCAAAGGACATTGCATATACTTTGTTGTTAGTCATGGAGTTCTCCTTATTATTGATTTGTTTTTGTTAAGATTTCAGGAAAAACAAAAAACAGAACGGTCAAATAGTTGATGTACCGTTCTGTGAGAGGAAGGAGGTTACTTGCTCCTTTCCTCTTTTTTGGGGGAATTAAAATGCAGCCAGTCTGATTTCAGATAAAAAATCAGAAATACAATGGAGCTTAGTGTCCAGGTCAGAGGATAAGCCCAGAAGATCACCTGAATAGAGGGGATCAGCTTTACGATAATGGTAATATAGCTTACCCGGATGATGCACCAACAGATCATCATGACAAACATGGGGATGATGGATTTTCCGGCTCCCCGGAGAAGTCCTGCCAGACAATGAGAAAATGCCAGCAGGAAATAGAACAGAGTCACTGTACGAGCCTGCTGTACTCCGAAGGCTACCACATCCGGATCACTGTTAAAGGCTGCAATCAGCACAGGGGAGGCAAAATAAATGATGATTCCTATGCACTCTGCCATAATAAGACTGCAGATAATACCGAAGCGGGCGCCTTTTTTTGCTCTGTCATACTTTTTGGCCCCAAGATTCTGACTGATAAAGGTAGTCAGAGACATAGAAAAGCAGGTGATCGGAAGAAAACCAAACCCTTCTACTTTGGAATAGGAGCCGCATCCGGCTACTGCCAGTTTGCCAAAGCTGTTGATATTAGACTGGACAACCACATTTGCCAGAGAAATAATGGAATTCTGAATGCCTGCCGGAAGTCCGTTGGAAATGATTTGGCGGAGCATGGCGGGATCCAGCTGGATTTTACCAAGAGATACCTGGTATTCCTCCGGACTTTTCCTTGTCAGGCGGTTCAGGCAGAGGAAGGCACTGACAAACTGGGAAATGATCGTGGCAGCTGCGGCAGATCCTACACCCATGTGTAAAACACCTACAAATAAAAGATCCAGGCAGATATTTACCAGTGAGGAAAATATCAGATAATACAGAGGATGTTTGCTGTCGCCTACAGACTGCAGGATACCCACAAAATTATTATAGAGGACAAAAGCCACAGAACCCAGGAAATAGATACGGAAATACCGGATGGAATTGGGGAGTACGTCTGTGGGAGTCTTCATCAGAACCAGGACTTTTGGCGCAAGAAGAATACCCAGAATCGTCAGGAGAACCCCTGAGATCAGCCCAAAGCCTATGGTGGTGTGGATGGCTTTCTGCAGATCCTTTGTCTGTCTTGCCCCAAAGTAACGGGCAATTACTACTCCGGCTCCAATGGCGATTCCATTAAAAAATCCTACCAGAAGAAAAATAAGACTTCCGGAGGAACTGACAGCGGCCAGGGCATTGCTGCCCAGAAAATTTCCTACGATCAGAGAATCAGCAGTATTGTAAAGCTGCTGAAAAAGATTGCCCAGAAAAATAGGAATGGCAAAAGCAGTCATCCTTTTCCAGATCGGTCCTTCTGTGAGAAGTGTTTTTGAGGAAGTGGCGCTCATATGTAAAACCTCGCTTGTTTATTAGTTTAATTCTCTTGTAGTTTACTACACTAAATTATACTGAAAAGCAACAGGAATTGTCAAGGAAGCGCTGGTTTTTAGCAGTATCCAAACTGAGATTATATGAAAAAGGATTTTAGAAAAATTCTTGAATCTCTGTTGTCTGTATGCTATCATAAAAAGGTAACAAAAGTGGGAAAATTGAAATGACACACCCGAGGAAAATATAATGAAAATTCAGGAAAAAATGAGAAAGCCGATGATGGAGGCAAAATATCTGAATGTAGAAAACACAGAAAGATATCGCCCGATCATCCGGCTTTTTTATTTAAAATACGAAAAACTGAAATACTGGCTGTATCAGGAGGAGGTATTCGAAGAGCTGAAAGAGGATCCTTCTTTTGCAGAATATACAATGATACAGTGTCAGCAGGATCTGGCGGCTTTGGCATCATGGGGAAACCTGGTAACAATTCAGGATACCAGAAAGGTCAGCAGTATTGAGGAGTTCAAAAATAAAAAATTTCGTTATCAGCTTTCAGAGACAGCAGTAGAAGTAGAACGAATGGTAATACGGGTGGAAAACCTGTTCATTGAAGGTTCTTCTCTGGAACCAACTCTGTTGGAGAGACTGCGGATCAGTCTTGAGAAAATGGAAGAAATGGCTTCCCGGAATGAGGAAAAGCTTTATGGATGGTGGAATGATCTGAATAATGATTTTATCCGTCTGAATCAGAATTATCAGGACTATATGCGTGAACTGAACAGTGTTAAAGCAGAGGAAATGATGAAGACCAGGGAATTTCTTCTGTTTAAGGACAGGCTGATCGAGTATCTGCGGTCATTTGTAAAAGGGCTTCAGGCAAACGTATCTGCAATTGAACAGAAGCTTCGGAATATGGACAGAGAAACTGTGCATCAGATTTTGGAAAAAGCTACGGCCTATGAGCTTTCTATTCCCCGGATGGATGTTGAGATAGATGATCAGATGATTTTTGATAAGAATCAGGGTCGCTGGGAGAGTATCGTGGAATGGTTTTCCGGAAAAGACGGGGCGGAGTCTGAGGCTGGGAAGGTATTTGATACCACAAATGAAATTATCCGTAAAATCACCAGATATGCTGCGCGAATCAGTGAGATGAGCAGTCAGGGCTCCAACCGCAGGGAAGAATACAAAAAAGTAGCCCGTATTTTTCATGAGTGCAGGGATATTCAGCAGGCCCACAGACTGGCTGCTGTTGTATTTGGCATAGAGAAGCCTTTTCATTTAAAAGGGAATTTACAAAGAGAAACAGACAGCATTAACAGCGGCGTATACGAAGAAGCTCCCGGTGTGATCACACTGACTCCAAGAATCCGTACCTATCGGGAAAAGGCAAAGAGAACAGGAATTCGTGATCATTCAAAAGAAAAAGAAGAAATGCGTGCGTCAGAAATAAAAAGACTGGAGCAGGAAAGAAAACTGCTGAAAAGCTATATCAAAGATAATCGTCTGGAGTTTGCCTCTCTTCCGGAAATTGAGCCTCAGGTAAGAGATATTTTTCTTTTATGGCTGTCAAAAGCACTGGAAAGGAAGGATCACAGGGCAAAGACGGAAGAAGGCCAGATTTATTACATTGAACAGGCGGATGTGCAGGAATACTGTACTCTGAATTGTACGGACGGCACTTTTCAGATGCCTGCCTATACCATGATATTTGAGGAAGAGAAGGACTAAGATGAATGTACTGGAGATTTTGCTGAACCGGAGATGGATCCTGAAGTCGAGAGATCGGGAACTTTATTATCAGGTAAAAGAGAAGCTGGCTTCCGGTGAGGAAAAGAAATTTTTGAGAGAAAAGCTGGGGTATCAGGTGATTGTAAATCCCTATTTGATCAAGGTAGAAAAAATGCCTGCTGTGCCGGAAAACTGGATGGGGATTTTGGACTTTAAAGAGCCTGTGGAGTATGTGTTTTTTTGCCTTGTACTTATGTTTTTGGAGGAGAAGGAAGCAGAAGAACAGTTTGTGCTGTCTGAGCTTACAGAGTATGTACAGAGTCAGTATGAAGGGGAGCAGATTGACTGGACGGTTTATCGGTACCGCCGTCATATGATCAAGGTGATGAAATACTGTACTGCCTGTGGGCTTCTGAATATAGACGATGGAAGCGAAGAGGGATTTGCCCGGGACTATACAGGAGAGGTTTTGTATGAAAATACAGGTGCTTCCAGATATTTTATGAAAAATTTCACTCAGGATATTATGGGCTACCATTCACCGGAGGACTTTGAAAAGGAAGAGTGGATCGACGTCAATGAGGACAGGGGAATTGTGCGGAGACAGAGAGTTTACCGGAGACTTTTGATGTCTATGGGCATGTATAAGGATTCAGATTCAGAAGAAGATTTCGCCTATGTGAGAAATTACAGAAATATGATACAGGGAGAACTCTCCGAGCTGTTTGACTGCGAGCTTCAGGTTCACAGAAACAGTGCGTTTTTGATTCTGAATGAAAACAGCCATCTTGGCAGATGTTTTCCGGAGGAGAATACATTGTCAGATATTGTTCTTCTGTTTAACCGAATTCTGCAGGAAAAGCTTCAGACAGGAGAAATTCAGGTTCCTCTGAATGAGCAGATCAGTATTCCAAGGGAAGCCTTTCAGAGACTTGCAGAAGAATGCAGAGAGAGATTTGGAGCAGCCTGGAATAAAACATATCGGGAAATGACTTTTGGAGAAATCTATCGGGAGATGGCTGACTATATGAAAGAATTAATGCTTATAGAAGAAAAACAGGATGAGATTGTTATAAGACAGGCAGCAGGAAAGATCATGGGAGTTTATCCGGCAGATTTCTCATTAGAAGGAGGACAGAATGAATAACAGTAAGTGGCAGATCAGCAAGGTGGGGCTGATTGATTTCTGGTATTATGATGAAGAAGAATTTGATTTTCTGGACGGCCGTATGCTGCTAAGGGGAGCAAATGGTTCAGGAAAATCTGTTACCATGCAGAGCTTTATTCCGCTTCTTTTGGACGGAAATATGAGACCGGAACGTCTGGATCCCTTTGGCTCCAGGGCAAGAAAAATGGAAAATTATCTTCTGGAAGAGGGTGATGACCGGGAAGAACGGACCGGCTATCTTTATATGGAATTTAAACGCATGAAAAGTGAGGAATACATGACCCTTGGACTAGGAATCCGCGCCAGAAAGAATAAAAAGCTGGAATCCTGGTATTTTTGTATTACAGACAACCGACGGGTTGGAAAAGATGTTTTTCTGTATAAGGATGTGGACAACCGTATTACCTGCTCAAAGGCAGAACTGAAAAATCGTATTGGCGACGGCGGAAAGGTAATGGAAACCCAGGGAGAATATGCGGCCTGTGTGAACCGTCTTCTGTTTGGGTTTGAGACTCAGGAGGAGTACAGGGAGTTTCTGGAGCTTCTGATCCAGCTTCGTACGCCTAAATTATCAAAGGATTTTAAGCCTACAGTAATCAATGAAATCCTCAGCAGTTCTCTGCAGACTCTGTCGGAAGATGATCTGCGCCCTATGTCAGAAGCAATTGAAAACATGGACAGCCTGAAAACAAATCTGGATTCTTTGAATGAGAGCATAAATGCTGCCAGACAGATTGAAAAGGTATATGATCAGTACAATCAGATTGTCTTGTACGACAAGGCTATGATGCTGACGGAGGCTCTGAAAAATCTTGAGGATTGTGAAAAAACAGAAAAGGAGCTCTCAGAGAGTCTTATGAACAGGGAGGAGCTTTTGATTCAGGAGAAGCAGCATTATGAAGCTCTGGCATGTGAGGAGACGGTATTAAAAGAAGAAAGCAGTTCTCTTGCGGAAAGTGATGCGGCAAAGCTGAAAGATCAGGAAATAAAGCTGACGCAGGATCTGGATGAAAAGCGGAAGGAAGAGAGAAAAAAAGAGGCTCAGGAACAGGAGAAAAAAGAAAAACATCTGGATGCAAAGGAAAGGCTCAGACAGGAAAATGAGAGAAATGAAACTATCTGGGCTGACATGGAAGGCTGTCTGGATGAAATGGAAGAGGAAATGGAAGATATCCCCTTTGATGAGTTTTCTTTTTTAAGGAAAGAACTTCTGGAAGACAGGAATCCTTCTTATTCGTTTTCATCTCACAATGCTTTATTAAAAAAATATACAGACAAGGTGGAAGAAGGAAAAGAGGGGCTTACGGAGGAAAAAAACTGTCAGGATCGATATGACAGATACCTGAAAGAGCTGGATGTCTGTCAGCAGCAGCGGGATCAGGCGGAAAGATCAGTCCAGCAGTATGAAAAACTGTTTCAGGAGACAAAGGCAGAGCTGACAGAAAAAATTTATATCTGGGCTCACGAAAATCAGGAGTTAAAACCAGAACCGGATGCACTGAGGGAAATGACCCGAAAAATTCAGGAGTATGAATTAGGGGAGGACTTTCTGGAAATCCGTGATTCTGTAAAAGGCATTCTGTTCAGTAAGGAAAATGAATTGAACCGGGAAAAGCTGCAACTGGAACAGGCTCATGGCAAAGCACAGGAATCCTTTGAAGAATTAAATGCAGAACTTGAAAGCTGGAATAATAAAAAAGATCCGGAACCGGAGCAGCCAGAATGTGTAAGACAAAATCGAAGAAGACTGAAGGAACAGGGAATACCCTATCAGCAGTTTTATAAAATCATAGAGTTTGACACAGGATTAACTAGAGAACAGGCAGACCGCATAGAAGAGGCTCTTATGAATATGGGAGTTCTGGATGCCCTGATTATCTCAGAGGAATATCGGGAACAGGTGTATTCTCTGGACCCAGGCGTCTGCGACAAATATATTTTCAGTGACGTTTCCCATGTGAAAGAGAATCTGACTCAGGTCCTGGACGTGGATAATGGAGAGCAGGATATTCTTTTATATCATAGCATCTCCAATATTCTTTCAGCAATAGGATTTGGAAGCCGGGAGGAGCAGAGCGGTCATTCCTGGATTGACAGAGAGGGAAATTACCGGATTGGAGTGCTGGAGGGTACGGTTACAAAGGAGTATAAAGCGCGTTTTATTGGTGCCCGTGCCCGGGAAGAATACAGGAAAAGTAAGATAGAAGAGCTGACAGTCCTTTGTGAACAGGAAGAAAAAGAAATCCGGATGCTGGAAGAAGCTATAGTGCAAAATGAAGAAAGAAGGAACAGGCTTCAGAGAGAATGGTTGGAGTTTCCAAAAGAGGATGATCTGAAAACAGCGGCAAAGGCCCTGGCAGAGTGTGAATATAAGTTGGAAATTTCGGTAAGACAGCTGGGAGAACAGCAGATCATTACGGAAAAAGAAAGAAAAAATCTGGATCAGATTCGGATTAAGGTCAGGGAGCTTTGTTCAAAAGCATATTTAACGCCTCGTCTGGAGCTGTTTGTACAGACGCTGGATGGGCTGAGAAATTATAAGGAGCTTTTGGCTAGTCTCCAGGTTTTATGGGGAAATTATCAGAATGGTCTCCGATTTGTGGAAAGTCAGGAAGCGTATCTGGAGGAGCTGGAACAGGATCTGGACGAAATACGGTATGAAAGAATTCGGATTCAGCAGAAAATACGGGAATTGGAGGGGCTTTTGGATTCTGTGAGAAAACAGCTGGAGCTTACGGATTATGAGCAGATACAGGAACGCCTGGATTTCTGCATGAAGCGTCTCTTGCAGCTTCCGAAAGAACGGGAAAACAGTGTAAGGGAACAGGAAGCCCTGGAAGGTGAAATCCAGACGCTTGAAGAAAAAATCAAGGAAAACGGTATAAAGAAACAGGAATTTCTGAAAAAACAGGAAAAGTATCAGTATATTTTCCAGAAAGAATATAATTTAGGGTATGTGGAAAAAAATTTTGTAATTACAGAGGATATGGATGATCAGGCGCGGAAGGTGTGCAGGATGTTTGCAGGAGGCTTTGGAAATAAGAAACAGAGCGACCTGTTTGGAAATCTTCAGGAGATTTATCATCAGAACCGGGGATATCTTCTGGATTATCAGATTACTCTGTTGTCTCTGTTTGGTGATCTGGATGAGGACAGTCTGTTTTATGAAAAAAGTGTAAAGCGAATTGATATTTCGGCAAAATATCGGGGAATATCAGTGACTTTTAAGGAACTGATCCGGAAATTGACAGAAGATGCGGAATCATTGTCTGCTCTTTTAAATGAAAGAGACCGGGAGCTGTTTGAGGATATACTTGCAAACACGATCAGTAAAAAAATCAGGATAAAGATCCAGGCAAGCAGGCGCTGGATAGAAAAAATGAATACACTTATGGAATCCATGCAGACCTCAAGCGGATTGAAATTAAGTCTTCGCTGGAAGAATAAGCAGGCTCAAAGAGAAGATCAGCTGGATACCAGATCTCTGGTGGAGCTGCTTCAGAAGGATGCGGAGATTATGAGGGAGGAAGAGGTTGAGAGCCTTTCCCGTCATTTTCGGTCAAAAATTGAGGAAGCCCGTAAAATTTCAGGAGAAACCGGCGCAGTTCAGTCCTTCCATGCAACTATGCGGGAGGTACTGGACTACAGAAAGTGGTTTGAATTTCAATTGGAGTGCCAGAAAACAGGAGAGAAGAAGCGGGAGCTGACAGACAGAGTATTTTTTACCTTCAGCGGAGGAGAAAAAGCCATGTCCATGTATGTTCCTTTATTTTCAGCAGTGGTGGCAAAATATGCAGGAGCCAATGAGGATGCGCCAAGGCTGATTTCTCTTGACGAGGCTTTTGCCGGTGTAGATGAAACCAATATCCGGGATATGTTCCGTCTGATGGTGGAATTTGAATTTAATTTTATGATCAATTCTCAGATTTTGTGGGGCGATTATGATACGGTTCCGGGACTGGCAATTTATCAGCTGATCCGACCGGAAAATGCAAAGTTTGTTTCTGTGATCCGCTATATCTGGAATGGAAAGAAAAAGATCATGACAACAGGAAGTACGGAACAGAGGTCATAGGAAATGACAGAAGGAGAGAAAAATAAAAACCTGAAGGAATGTCTGGAATATTTTCGTGAGCGTCCGGTTTATAAAAAGTTTTTCTCAAAATGGCGAGAGAAATATGCCGGACTGGGATATCTGGGCGGTAAGATAACGCTGACCGGATTGGATCAGGAGGAGAAGGCTCAGCTCAGTGGCTTTTTTCAAAAGGATTATACAGAAAGCAGGACTGTGACAATTTCTGCGCAGGTGTTTGAAAAAAGGCTTCAGAACAGCCGTTTTGCAGGAATTTCGGGAGAAGAGCTGCTGAAAGCATATTTTGAACAGCCATTGGTAATAAAAAAAGAAGAAAAACAGAAGGAACTGGAAAAAAGAGCTTTTTATTTCAATGATATTATAAAAAAATCTCAGGGAAATACGGCTTCTGTATGGCTGAAGCTGGTTCTGGCAAATCACCTTCCAGGTTATGAAATTCTGATTCAGCAGTATGGAGGTGATCCGGAGACATTTCGCAGTGTGCTGGAGAATTTTATGGCTGCAGTTCAGAGACTTACAGAAATGTTTAGAGAAGGAAACGGCTGCAGAGAACTGCTTCCTGTATTTTCTGCAAAGGTCACAGGCAATCCTCATTATTTTGACGCAGGTACTGCTGCCGAAAAATTACTGACTGCATTTTTTTCATGGCAGTTGTCGGACACAGACTCAGAGAAAATGACAGGTGCAGAGGAAAAGAACCGCCTTTTTTATCAGTGCGGGCTTTTGAGAGACGATTTGTCTAATGAGGTTCTGGCTTATGGTATCCGGGGCTGGAAAAGAGATGGAAGTCTTCACAGGGGAATAGAAGGATTTTTTCTTGAGAAGGAACCCATGCGTCTGACGCTGCACACCATGGGCAGTATTGAGGTTATCAGGGCGCAGCGGAAACAGGTTTATGTAGTAGAAAATCCGGCAGTATTTTCTGTTCTGACAGCCCGATATCCGGAATGTGCGGCTGTGTGTATCAATGGACAGCCAAGGCTTGCCGCTCTGCTTCTGCTGGACAGCCTGAAGGGCAGTCACAGATTCTTTTATGCAGGGGATTTTGACCCAGAAGGTATCCTGATTGCTCAGAGGCTGAAAGAACGATATGGTGAAAGTCTTCATCTCTGGAAATATGATAAAAAATGGTATCTGCAGTTTCTGTCCGAAGTGGAACTGAATCCCAGACGGCTTAAAAAGCTGGAACAGGTATATATAGACGAGCTTCTGGAAATCCGGGAGTGCATGAAAAAGAAGAAAAGAGCTGCCTATCAGGAGACTATGATGGAGATTTATCTTGATGCAGTAAAATCTGAAGAGTCAGAAAATGGTTTTGTATCATCATCAGCAGATGAAAATGAATAAAATATTGTCAGAGGGTTACTGTTGTCGAATGGTGTCGATGAGATTTTGTTGACTTTCAGGCAAGAGGAGCATATACTGATAGTAGCTAAAAACGTTATGATTCTGACATTAGCGAAAACGAAAACCCCGGAAGTCTGCTACACTTCCGGGGTTTTCTATTCCTTTTATGTAAGGAGGCTTAGACCTTGAGGCTGTTACTGCCTGTTGTTTTTGTCCAGCCATTTGCAGATATAGTAGCTAACTATACCTGCTGCGACAGAAACAAAAAACGTCATGATAAGTTCTGACATCAGCATTCACCTCCTTTCTGCTGGAGGTTCGGCAGCAACTGTATTGTATCATTTGCAGTCAGAAAAATATGTCATATTCTGGTTACAAAGCTTGAAAATTTCAGCAGTGCAGAGGGATTTCTTTTAAATGCCTGTAATATGTAACTGAGAAAATTAAAATAGTACACATAAATAAAAAAATAGCAGAAGAAAATACAAGCTCTCCTGGGGTAAAATAAACTCAGTAATAACATACAGGAGGGTATGCCATGATAATCATTGGAGAAAAACTGAACGGTTCCATTCCGTCAGTTGCTAAGGCCATTGCAGATAAGGATGCGGAACTTATCAAAGAGAGAGCCAGAAAACAGGCAGAAGCGGGCGCCACATTTCTGGACGTGTGTGCTTCTGTTGAGGAGGACGTGGAAGTAGAAACTTTAAAATGGATGATTGATCTTGTACAGGAGGTAACAGATACGCCGATTTGTGTAGACAGTCCAAGTGCAAAATCCTGCGTAGCAGCGATCCCGTTCTGTAAAAGACCGGGACTGGTAAACTCTGTTTCCCTGGAAGGAGACAAAATTGACAGGATTTTCCCGGTCATTGCGGATACAGACTGGGAATGTGTTGCTCTTCTCTGCGACAATGACGGAATCCCGGATTCTGTAGAACGCAGGATGAAGGTTTTCCATGGAATCATGGAAAAGGCAAAAGAGTACGGAATTGCTCCGTCAAGATTACATATTGACCCGTTGGTAGTAACTTTGTCAACAGATGAGACTGCACTTACTGTATTTGCAGACTGCTGCCGTCAGATCAAGGCGGAATATCCGGAAATTCATATTACCAGCGGACTTTCCAACATTTCATTTGGTCTGCCTGTAAGAAAAAATATCAATCAGGCATTTATGGTTCTTGCCATGAATGCAGGTATGGATAGCGCTATCGTAGATCCAACCAACAAAAATATGATCGGAATGATCTATGCTACAGACGCGCTTCTGGAAAGAGATGAATACTGCCTGAATTATATCGGGAAATTCCAGGACAGACCTCAGGAGTCAGAAGCAGAAGCGGCATCGCAGACACCGGCAGACGAGAAGATGCTGGCAGTCTTTAAGGCAACTCAGGACGGTAAAAACAAAGAAATCGGAAAATGTGTGCAGGATGCCATTGACGCAGGCTGCGATCCTACAGCAATTCTCAATGACGGTATGATCGGAGCTATGGCTGTGGTAGGTGAGAACTTCAAAAAAGAGATCATCTTTGTTCCGCAGATGCTGGCTGCAGCCCGCGCTATGAAGGCCGGTGTTGAGGTGCTGAAGCCGTATCTTGCAACAGGAGAGGCGGGAAGCGCAGGAAAGATCATTCTCGGTACTGTGGCAGGCGACCTTCACGACATCGGAAAAAATCTGGTGGGCATGATGTTTGAGAGCGCCGGATTTGAGGTTCTTGATCTTGGCGTGGACGTTCCCATCCAGACCTTTATTGATACAGTAAATGAACATAAGGATGCAACGATCGTTGCCCTATCCGCGCTTCTTACTACAACCATGCCGTCTCTGCGCGACACAGTTGCAGCTCTTCTGGAGCAGCCTTTCCGTCCAAGAATTAAAATTATGGTAGGAGGAGCTCCGATCACTCAGGAGTTTGCTGATGAGATCGGCGCAGACGCATATACCGAGGATGCGGCATCTGCAGCAGAGCAGGCAAAAAAATATGCGGATTCCGGTTTCTGTGCAAAGGTCGCAGCCGGAGAATTTGACCTTACTGAGGAAGAACTGAAAGCTTTTGAAGAAAAAAGAGCGGCAGAAAAAATAGAAGCAGCATCAAAAGAGAAAGCTGCGCCTGTAAAAGAAGCTGCAGTTCAGGTGAATTTTGACAAAACAAAAGTAGATATCAGCAAAGTACGTCTTCCCGGTCCGGGAGAAGGCTATAAGCTGAACTGGGAAGAAACAAAAGAGAAATTCCGTAATTACTGGGCTCACAAGAACACAGGCCGTCCGCTGATGTGCGTGATCGCAAGAAGACCGGAGATTGAACAGTATTCTGACGGAACTCCTGTAGACGGCGGATATCTGGGGCAGATCTGCCAGGGCAAATACTACAATATGCCGGATGAGCTGATGTGGAAGGATATGGAGGATAAATATCAGGATCCTCAGAGAATCGTAGACCGTTATCGTTTCTTCTGTGACACTCACGCATTCCTTGGCGAGAGTTTCCCGAACCTGAATGTTGACTTTGGACCGGGATCTCTGGCAGCCTACCTTGGATCCGAGATCGGCTTTAAAGAAGACACCGTATGGTTTAACAAGTGTCTGGACGGCTGGGATGGTGTTCCGAAGCTTCAGTTTGATCCGGAAAATAAATGGTTTAAGAAACATATCAATCTTGTGAAAAGCTGCCGTGAACTGGCTGGAAATGATTTTTATGTAGATATGCCTGACCTGATGGAGAATATTGATGTTCTGGCATCCCTTCGCGGAGCCCAGGAAACCTTGTTCGACCTTCTGGATGAGCCGGAAAAGGTAGGCGAGCGTATACAGGAAGTAACTGATGTTTACTATGATTATTATGACTGTTTCTACGATGCCATCAAAGACGAGGAAGGCGGCAACGCATACACTGTGTTCCAGATCTGGGGACCGGGAAGAACCGTGAAGCTGCAGTGTGATTTCTCAGCCATGATGTCACCGGAGGATTTCCGGAAATACATCCAGCCTTCACTGAGAACACAGTCTGAAAATGTGGATCATGTTCTTTATCATCTGGACGGACCGCAGGCGATCAAGCACATGGATGCTCTGATGGAAATTGACGGAATTGATGCTCTGCAGTGGACCAGCGGCGATGCCGGCCCGGACGGAACTCTTCCGGACTGGGATGTGATTTATGACAAAGCTATTGCAGCAGGAAAATCCATCTGGGTAAAGGTTTATTCCGGAGAGTTTGAGGACTGGATCAGAAACGTAGACCGTCTTGTAAAAAAATACGGTTCTCACAGCCTCTTCCTTCTGTTCCCGGAAATGTCCATGGAGCAGGCAGTATATCTTCTGGATTATGCAGAAAAGAACTGGAGCGATGTCAAAGGCACTTTCTGTGAGTCACTGGGAAGATAAATAAAGTTTACTTTTGAATTCCAATAAAATATATTCTGTAACACAGAAAAACCGCAGCAAAAGGGTTCCACGGCCCGGGCTGCGGTTTTGTTCTGATGAATATTTTATCCTTTGGTGACGGGGGCTGTCAGGCTGGTAAAGAAGAAATAAATGGATCAGATCATTATGATCGGCAGATTTATGATCGGTAGACTTTTTCCTGCAAAAACAGGAAAAAAGTACAGTGATATCACAAGATACAGGACGAAAATTCTATATTTCCTTTATATAATAGGTTTATCAGAAATAGGAAAACGTAAACTTATAAAATAAAAAGAGAGGAAACAGACAAATGAAACAGAAAGCTATGGAAACAAAACTGGTTGTAAGACCGCTGGTGGGATGCCTTACTCACACACATTTCTGGGAGGGACCGTGCAGAGCCGGACGGAGAGAGGATATGACTGAAGAAGCAGAGGCCAAAGCTGCAGACGAAGTTTTTAAAAGTTCTGTAGAGGGATTAAAACAGGTCATTGATGAGGTTGAATTTCTGGAGCCTCTGGATGTTCGCTATAATGAATCTTTCACTGTTGAGAAAGAGCTTTTTGCAAAAATAGGAGAAGATCTTGACAAAGTAGACTGTTTTCTGTGCATGGGCTGGAGAATCCCAAAGCTTGAACGTTATAATAAACCGGTGATCATCTGGCAGAACGGAAATGAGGGAATTGATTTTGCAGCTTATTGCCGTTCACTTGGAATAGAGGCTTATGTCTGTATGGATCTTCAGGATGTGAATGAGATCGCGCATATTCTCTGGGTAAGAAAAGCAGTTCAGAATACAAGAGCCCTTGTGCTGACTGCAGGATCTCAGCCGACTTTTGGGATCCAGAGCCTGATCCGTGATCCTGAGATTTTAAGACAGCGTTATGGCCTGGAAGTTGTGAAGCTTCCTTTTACATCTATTTTTAAATACATGGATGAGATCACAGACGAAGAAGCAAGACCAATTGCAGAAAAGATCATCAATGGTTCTTCAGATACCCAGGTAAATACAGAATGGTTCCTGAATGATATCAAATATTATCTGGCAGCAAAAAAAATGATCGATATTTATGACTGTAATGCATTTTCTACGGCCTGCCATGAGCTTTGCACCACAGAAATTCCGCAGCAGAGAAAATTTACCCCGTGTATGTGCCACTCTATTTTAAAAGATGAAGGGATTCCAAGTGGATGTGAAGAGGATCTCAATGCACTGATGGCAATGGTGATTCTGCAGTATGCAGCTCACCGGCCTGCATTTATGGGAAATCCCAATCATGAAACAGATGAACTGCTTCGTATTCATCATGCAGTTCCGGCGCTGTGCATGAATGGTTACGGAACCAAACCTCTGGAATATAAACTTTGGGCATTTACCGGTCAGGGATTCGGTGGCAAGCTTCAGGTTGATTTTACAGAGAATAATGAGGATTATGTAACTCTGGGACGATTTAATCCGGCAGGCGATACCATGTGCGTAAAGGTAGGGGAAGTCATCCGTTCCGAGTATGCAGAGACTTACTGCAGTCCTTATTATTATATTAAAATGGATGACGCAAGAGAGTATATGCATAATCTGGCAGGCTTTGGCCATCATCAGGTACTGGTGTTTGGCGACTATAGAAAAATTCTGAAAAAAATCGCAAAAGTTATGAATTTTAATATACTGGAAGGCTGACGGGAATCAGCCGGGGAGGAGGGAGAGGTTTGATCTATCTGAACAATGCAGCAACCTCATATCCGAAACCATCCTGTGTAAAAGAAGCAGTGCAGGCATGTCTGGAAGACGTGCCTGCTTCTCAGTTTCGGGGAGGAATGCAGATTGGAAAAAAGGATATTGAAGAAGCCTGCAGAGAGCGTCTGGGCAGGCTTTTGGGTATTTCTGAGTATTCCAGGATATATTTTACTTCAGGTGCCACAGAAGCCCTGAATACAGTGCTGGGAGGATTACTGCTGGATGGGGAGATTCTGGTTACTCAGACAGAGCATAACAGTGTTCTGCGACCTGTCAGAAATCTTCTGTCAGCACAGAAACTGGAAATGAAAGTGATTCCCTGTGAAAAAGACGGCAGGATCACACTGGCAGCACTGGAAAGTTCTGTGACTTCCCGGACCAGAGCAATTGTAGTAAATCACTGTTCCAATGTGACCGGGTGTATTCAGGATATGGATATGGTGGGAAGATTTGCAGAAAAACACGGACTGATCTTCATTGCAGATGTTTCTCAGAGTGCAGGCTGTATTCCCATAGATGCAGAGAAATGGGGAGCAGATGCCCTTGTTTTTACAGGACATAAAAGCCTTATGGGAATTCAGGGAACAGGAGGCTTTTATATACGGCCGGGACTGAGGCTGATCCCGTTGAAATTTGGGGGAACAGGAACAGACAGCGCAAAACTTGTTTATGAGAATGACGATTATGAATATGAGCCGGGAACCCATAATCTTCCCGGGATCACAGCCCTTTATGCCGGAGTGGGATTTATTCTTGAGACAGGTGTGGAGACAATCCATAAAAAAGAAAGAAATCTGATGGAGATTTTGTATGAGGAACTTGAAAGGATTCCCGGAATTCAGGTTTATGGAAATAAGGAGACATGCAGAGGCCCGGTGCTGAGCATGAATTTTACAGGGCTTTCTCCGTCGGACAGTGCCTACATTCTTGGGGATACCTATGGAATAACAGTCAGGGCAGGGCTTCACTGTTCGCCGCTGATTCATCAGGCAATGGGAACCGGGGCAATGGGAACTGTAAGGGTCAGTGTTTCCTGGTTCACAACCGAGGAGGAAATACGAAGCTTTATAAAGGCGGCAGAAGAAATTGCAGAATCTCTGACAGGAGTTTTTTGAAGGTTTTATCAGAAAAAGCTTTGTTTACAGATCAGGAGAAATTGGAAATGAAGATTGTGGAAAAAACAGAATCAAGAGAAAAGTGCGCAGAAGCCGGATGGTTTGCCTGGGACTGTCTTCTGGATCATAAAATAAACAGGGAGTTTATTTTAAGTCTGAAACCTCTGGGGGGATTTGTGTATCTGGATATGCTCAGACAGCCGTTTTTCAAAATTGAAAATGATTATTATATGATAAAAGGAATAGAGGGAAACAACTATTTTCGCATAGCAGTACATGGAAAACACCAGGAGTATCTTGAAAAAATTGAAGAATTTGTCAACACAGAAAAAACAGAATAGTTTATAAATAATCCCTTAAAAGTCTGTTTTATGATTATTTATGACAATAATTGCGCTTAAAACCGGCATTTGTTATAATGTCTGAAGAATCACGCCATTACACAGCGGCAGAAAGGACATTATAAGATGAAGCTTATCAGAGATAATATTGCGCTGGATAAGGATTTTCCCTTTCAGATATCAGAGGTGGTGCTGAATCATAAAAACAGCCGACCGGATACCTTTCACTGGCACAGTTATTTTGAGATCACTTACGTACAGGAAGGACAGGGAAATTATTCTGTCAACGGACAGGAGTATATGATGAAACCGGGGGATATTATTATTTTTAATAATGTGGAAGCCCATGGCTGGAAGCTGATGGGAGAAGATATGAAGCTTCTGGTAATGATTTTTTCCCCGGAATTTGTGGCAGAAAAGCTCAGTGTTTTTGACTCTGAATATCTGAAGCCTTTTGTAGAGCGGGGAAGTAATTTTAAAAACAGGATCGGAAGTGAAGAGCCGGTAAGTCATGAGATCCGCAAAGGAATCAGGGAGATTTATGCAGAGTGGCAGCAGCAGAAAGAGGGATATCCTCTGATGATCAAGGCAAATATCCTTCGTATACTTACCATGCTGATCCGCACCTATCAGGATGAAAGTAAATCAGGAGAGATGCTGAAGGAAAAAAAGTCTGCCATGAAGCGTCTGGAGCAGGCGATTTCCTATATAGATCATCATTACAGTGAAAAAATCACCCTGGATGAAGTGGCGGCAGCGGCTTATATGAGTTCCAATTATTTTTCCTCTTATTTCAGGAAGGTAACCGGTATCAGCTTCAGTGAATATGTGACCCGCATTCGTATCAGCCACGCCAGAGAACTTTTAAGAGATACGGACAAAAGTGTTACGGAAATCGCCATGGAATGTGGATTTCATAATATCTCCAATTTTTACCGCCTGTACAAAAAACAGGTGGGAAAGCCGCCAAGGGATGAGAAAAAGTAAAATCTATATGGCATAAATTTTTCGGGGAAAAGCAGTATTTCAGTGTATGAACAAAAATTATGACATCTGAGATCACAGATAAGTTAAAAAATGACAAAAAGAGCTGCGCAATTTCCATGTTCTTTTGGTGAATGTGCTGGTATGATAAAACCATCAAGAAAACAGGAGGGTTTTTACGATGAAGAAAAAATTAGTGGCTGCACTTCTTTGTGGTGCAATGGCAGCAGGATCTATCACTGTATATGCAGAGACAGTTCATGCGGAGGGCGATACAACCATTACTGTAATGGCAAGTCAGGACTGGGTGTATGACGCGGAGATGGAGCTTGGCAAAAAATTTGAGGAAGAGACCGGAATCAAGATTGATTATCAGATTGTCCCGGCTGATCAGTATTACAATATGCTGATGACAAAACTGAACAGTGGTGAGGGTCCGGATATCTTTGGCGGACAGGCCGGAGCCTTTGATATTGTTTCCCAGTATAACGTAGAAGAAAACGCAGTAGATCTTTCCGATCAGCCATGGGTAGAGACCTATGATGAGTTTGCAAAAGAGCAGACTTCTGTAGGCGATAAGGTTTACGGAATGACTTATTTCGACGTTTCCACAGATTATTATGTAATTTACAACAAGAAGATTTTTGAAGAGAATAAGCTGGAAGTTCCCACTACATTTGCAGAGTTTGAGGAAGTATGTCAGACACTTCTTGACAATGAGGTAACTCCAATCTATGAGCCATGTGCAGACGGCTGGCATCAGACCATGTGGTTCACTGAGATCGGCGGAAAATATGAGGATCTTGTTCCGAATATTGTAGATGATCTGAACAATAACAAGATCAAATTTGCAGATGTTCCTGAACTGAAACAGGCACTTGACCAGCTGAACGATATGGCCCAGAAAGGCTATTTCGGCGACAACTACCTGTCTGACGAGTACACAGATCTTCTTATGTATCTTGGAACAGGCGAGTACGCAATGGCTCTTGAGAAACCCGGTCAGATTCCGGCAATCGCAGCAGCTTCCGAAGGCGCATACACAGAGGAAGACTTTGGTATGTTCAAGATTCCGCTTCTTGACAACGACATTCTGAACGTACATCCGGTTGGACCGTCCAGATTTATTTATTCCGGTTCTGAGCATCAGGAAGAAGCAAAACAGTACCTTGAGTACATTGCTTCTGCTGACAGTGTACAGTACATGATTGACAACTGTGACAAGATCGAGAACCTTCCTTTCGAGGTTGGTCAGACACCTTCCTACAGCGATGAAACAAAAGAGTTTATCGATTCTGCTGAGAAGCAGGGAACTGTATTCCAGGATACGATTAAATACCTGAATCCTCAGTGGACAGAGCTGACACAGGATATCGTATCCATGTTTATCGGCGACATGACTTCAGAAGATGTTCTCAACGCAATTGATGAGAGACGTGCAACTCAGGCAGAGGCAGTCGGTGACGAAGCCTGGAAATAATTTATAAGTGATTTTAAAGCATAAAGGGCGGCATAGCGAAAGCTATGTCGTTCTTTTTAAGGTTCTTTTAAAATGAAAATATAAATAAGCAAATATTAAATTTTTCACAACAGGATCTGCAATACTCGAAGGAAATACTCGAGCATAGAAGAAATATTAAGCGGGATTATGTATGGCACAAAGACAGATCAATAAAGGATTTGTACACTTTTTTAAGCTTTGTACAGGAAAAACAGCAATGCATAAAGATCAGCAGAATAAAAAGACCTGTAATCAGTTCTGTAAACCGATAACAGGTCTTTTCAGTACCCAAAAAGTGTAGTTGTCAGAGAGTAATTAACTCTGATACCTGCACTTATTTTTATTGCTGCAAATTATTCTTCCATCTGCGGTTTCTGGCGGTACGCAGTAGGATTTATTCCGGTAAGCTTGCGGAAGGTTTTGCTGAAATGGAACTGATCCGGGTAGCCGACTTTTTCACCCACCTCACGGATGGGAAGAGTGGTATTTAACAAAAGATGCTTGGCTTCGTGGATGCGTACGTCTGTAAGATACTTTAACGGTGTGTTTCCCACGTATCTGTTGAACAGCTTTGTGAGATACGCAGAGCTGAAGCCCATACGGGAAGAAATATCCGAGAAGTCAATATCGTCCATGTAGTGATTGCGGATATAAAGAACCACGTAGTCTACGATTTCCTGGGAATCCTTTCCCGCCATGGAGGTGTCCTCCTCCAGCTCGTAATATTTCTGCAGAGCAAGGCTTGCCTTTCCAAGAGTGCTTTCCAGACTTTCACGGGTCACAGGCTTCAGGAGATAGTCAAATACACCCTGGCGCAGAGCCTCCTGAGCGTACTGGAAGTCTGCATAGCCGGACAGGATCACAGTAAGAATATGGGGATACTGCTGGTGGATGTTACGGGCAAGAGTCAGTCCATCCATAACAGGCATCCGGATATCTGTGATGATCAGGTGGATATCCTCCTGCTTCAGGGCATCCAGAGCTTCCTGTCCGTCCATTGCCTGACAGACTACCTTGTAGCCGTTGTCCAGAGCGTCGATGTGTCTGGCAAGAGACTGGCGGAGCAGTTCTTCGTCTTCAACCAGCATGATGTTATAATGTTTGATCTTTTTCATGAAAACGTCCTCCTACAATTACAAAAGCGCCTCCTTCGGGCAGATTTCCGAACTGGAACAAAAAAGAGCTTCCGAACAGAAGATAAAAGCGGATAAAAATATTGAGAATACCCATGCCGTCCAGCTCCAGGCTGGGAAGCCGGCTGTATTTCAGGATTTCATCCATCTGAGATCGGAGATGTCTGTCTACCTCCGGGTCAAAGCCGGGGCCGTTGTCCTTTACGGAGATCAGCCACTGTCCGGCATCAATGTAGCCCTCAATGCGGATATGCCAGGGCGGCGCTGTTTTTGATACAAATTTTACCGAATTTTCAATCAGAAGCTGAATGCACAGTTTGGGGATCTTCAGCTCCAGAAGATCATCGTCAATATCAAATTCATAAGTGAATTTGTCTTTAAAGCGCATTTTCATACAGCTTAAATAAAGAGAACAGTGCTCCAGCTCTTCCTCCACTGTGGAAACAGATTCTCTGTCTGAGGATATGTAGCGGAGAATGGAAGTGATATCCTGACACATGGAGGTAACCTCCTCTGTCATTCCTTCTTCAGCCATTGCCCCGATGGTATTCAGAGAATTATAAAGAAAGTGAGGGTTCATCTGTGCCTGCAGAGCAAGCATCTGAGCCTGAATCTCAGATTCCTTCATAACAAGAAGAGATTCCGTTGCAGCTTCCTGAGCCCGGATAGAGCTGTTCAGGGAGTCCCTCAGCCGGTCGATCTCTATAACTCCGGTATCCTTCATACTGATCTGCCGGAACTTGCCTGCAGAATCAGACTGTGACAGAAACTGATGCATTTCTGTCAGAGGCTGGGCAAGCCTGCGGCTTAAGAATCCTGCCACAAAATAACAGACTACAAACAGACTCAGAGCAAGCAGAGGAATCCACATGAGGCTGGCAAGGATGGGAGTATAAAAGTCTGTGTTATTAATAGAAGCAGTCACCGTAAACCCGCTGTAATCCAGAGGGCAGATGGTGACAAATTCTTTTTGCTGCTTCAGATCATTGTATATTCGGGTGCTGTCTGAGGTAAGATTCCGGGATTTCAGACTGCTGAAATAATCAAACCGTTTTTCACCGCCCGAGGCAGGATCCGGGTAGATCTGCCTTCCGTCCTCATCGTATACGGTGATATTTATACTGGAAGAGGTAGTAGGCGAAATCGCTTCCGCAAAAAGCTCATCATAGTATTTGGATACTTCCACAAAGCCTGCGGGATTATGGTAGTTGTCAAAGTACATGCGATAAAGGGAAAAGTAAAGTGTGTCCGCTTCAGTTCCCGAGTGCCGGGAGAGAAGCGGATGGCTGTCTGCCTGAAAAAAACGGTAGCCGTCTTTTTCTGCCGCTCCCTTATACCAGGGAAGGTCAGTTGTGCTTTTGGACAGTCTGCCGTAATAATTTCCCACCCCGTATCCCCCTGATTCCATGGAATAAAGATTTACCTGGCGGATGGAGGTGTCGATTCCCCGTATGGAAACAAGAGAGTTGTTCAGCTGATTCTGCTGCTGACGTCTTTCATAGGCAGAGGCATTTTTGTTCTGGCTCCAGTCAGCAAAGGTATCTTTTACTGAGGTGGAGTTGATCACATTGAGACATACATTATCCATCTGACTGATCTGAAGGTCAATGGCATCACCGATGCCGGATCCTGTGCGGATAATGTCGTTTTCCATATTTTTGTACAGCTTTGTGTACTGGATCAGATAGACAATGGCTGAGACCACGATCAGCAGCGCTGCGGTTACTGATAAAAAACGGTAAAACAGAATGGTCTGAATACTCTTTTTTCCATGTCTGGCAAACATATAAAGTGCACCTCCGATTTTGTCTTTTGCCATTGTACCACATCTGGTTAAAAAAATACATAAATAAAACAGGCGAGTGCATGGGAAAATTATGCGTTTTACCCTAAAATAAAGAAAAACAGAGAGAAACAAAGAGAAATGGAGGAGGATTTTGTGAACAAATCAAAGATTTATCCCTGGTATTTTGCAGCAGGCGCTATTTTTATCTATACGGCCCTGTCCGTTATTCCCGGGATCATTGGAATCGGCTATTCTTTTACAGACTGGTCTGCATATTCAAAGGAGCTGAATTTTGTTGGCTTTCAAAATTTTATTGATGTATTCAGCGGCGATCAGGATTATCTGCAGTACATACTGAACACACTTTTATTTACTGTGGTGACGACTGCTGCAAAAACAGGACTGGGACTTCTGTTTGCCCTTGCCCTCAGCAGGAATATTAAGGCAAAGAATTTCCACAGAGGCGTAATGTACATGCCGTCTGTTCTTTCCATCCTGATCATTGGTCTTGTATTTACTTCGATCCTGAATCCGAAAAACGGTCTTCTCAATGAGGGACTGCGGATGATCGGTCTGGAAAGCCTTACGCAGAGATGGCTGACCGACCCGCAGATTGCATTCTGGTCTGTTATGGGCGTTGATATCTGGCGCGGAACCGGATATATCATGACGATCCTGATCGTTGGTATTCTTGCCATCCCTAATGTTTACTATGAGGCCGCAAGTATTGACGGAGCAAACGGATTTAAAAAATTCAGCTACATTACTCTTCCCATGCTGAAGCAGACTCTGGCAGTAACTATCGTACTGAACGTGCTTTATGGCCTGAAGGTATTTGATATGGTATATGCGCTGACAAACGGAGGACCGGGACACAGAACAGAGGTTATGTACACTGCAGTATTTAAGCAGTTTTCCCAGGGCCTGTATGCACAGGGCACCACCATCAGTTCCGTTATGTTCATTTTTATGGTGATCGTTGGCTACTTTATGATTAAGATTCTGACGAAAGACGAGGTGATCGAGTAATGAATGCGAAAACCAAGAAAACCATTCTGACAATATTAAAAAATATCCTTGCATGGATTTTTTCCCTGATCATGCTGATCCCTCTTCTTTTGATCGTGATCAATGCATTTAAACCGGATTCTGAGGCCCTTACCTTGTCTCTGACGCTTCCAAAGATTTGGGAGTTCAGTAATTTTGCAGTTGTGATTGAAAAAGGAAAGCTGGGAACCAGCTTCCTGAACAGTCTTCTGTATGCAGGCTGCGCAACGGTCATTACTGTAATCCTTGCATCCATGGCAGCCTATGTACTTGCCAGAAGACGGGGAAAAGCTGATAACAGACTGTATATGTACATGGTTTTGGGTATTGTGATCCCCATTAACTATGTATCTCTGATGAAAGTGATGCAGGTGACACAGTTAAATGATACAAGGCTGGGTATCATTCTTCTGTATGTGGCAATGCAGCTTCCGTTTTCTGTATTCCTTTTGTACGGCTTTGTGTCAAAGGTTCCGGTGGATCTGGATGAGGCGGCAGTGCTGGACGGCTGCGGACCCTGGAGACTTTTCTTTAATATCGTCATGCCGATGATGAAATCAAGTATGGTGACAGCGGCAGTTCTCTGCTTCCTGAATACATGGAATGAGTTCGTAATGCCTCTGTATTTCCTGAATTCTTCCGAAAAATGGCCGATGACACTGGCAGTATACAATTTCTTCGGACAGTATTCAAAGAGCTGGAACCTGATCTGTGCGGACATTCTTCTGACCTGTCTGCCGGTTATCATTATGTATCTGGTGTGCCAGAAGCATATCGTAGGCGGACAGACCGCCGGAGCAGTAAAGGGCTGATGCCCTTTTTCTGCTTAATCTGAAAATAAAGGAGAAGTATTATGGGTATTGTGCAGAAACATGAATGGGAATTTCGATTAAAGGATGGAAACTGCAGGGTTCAGGCAGTACGTGACAATATTATCAGATGTTCTTACACAAAGAGAAAGAACTGGGAGCAAAAGTCACCTATTGGCATTAAGGTATGCTCGGAAAGCTCTTTTATTGTCAGTGAGGACGGAGAAAAAACTGTTTTCCGGACAGAGAGAGTGGTTCTGGAGGCTGACAGTAAAAACGGAGGCTTTGTATGGCGAAATGCTGCTGACGGCCGTGTACTTTTGAAGGAGGGCCGCAAGGAACTGACAGAGGCTCCTCTTATGGTATATTCTACAGGGGGTGAGGAGCCTGTTATCAAAAGAGTTCAGACCGTAGACGGCGAGAGAAATTTTGTGCAGAATCTGAAGGCTGTGGAGGATCACATGGCCTTTCACGGAAAACTGAATTTCTGCTGGGAGCCGGACGAGCACATTCACGGCCTTGGACAGGGGGAGGAAGGCATTTACGATTATCGGGGAAACGTTCAGTACCTTTATCAGCATAATATGCGCATCCCGATCCCGTTCCTGGTATCGGACAGGGGATATGGAATCCTGGTGGACTGCGGCTCCCTGATGACCTTTAACGATGACTGCAGAGGCTCCTGGCTGTATCTGGATATGATCGAGCAGCTGGATTATTATTTTATCAGAGGAGAGAACCTGGATGAGATCATCAAAGGCTTCCGTCTTCTTACAGGCCGGGCCGTGATGCTGCCAAAATGGTCCTTTGGCTATGTGCAGTCCAAAGAAGCCTACAAAACTCAGAACGAGGTAGTTGGCATTGCAAAGAAATACCGTGATCTTGACATTCCTCTGGACTGTGTGGTACAGGACTGGAATACCTGGGAGCCGGGCAAATGGGGAAACAAGCGTGTGGACAGAGAACGCTATCCAAGCCTGACAGAAATGAATCAGAAGCTTCACGATATGCATGTACATTCCATGGTATCGGTATGGCCGAATATGAATTCCGGAACAGAGGATTACGAGGAAATGAAGGCGGCAGGACATCTTTTTTATGATTATGCCACCTACAATGCTTTTTCTGAGGAAGCAAGAGAACTTTACTGGAAACAGGCGGAGAAGGAGCTGTTTTCCGGCGGCTTTGATTCCTGGTGGTGTGATTCTACAGAGCCCTTTTCCGGTCCGGACTGGAATGGTGAGTTTAAAAGAGAGCCATGGGAGCGCTTCCGCCTGGTAGGAGACGAGCACCGCAGATTCCTTGGGGCAGAGAGGGCAAACCTTTATGCGGCTGCACATGCTCAGGGGATTTATGAAAATCAGAGAAAGTCCAATCCGGACAAACGTGTTCTGAACCTGACGCGCTCCGGTTATGCATCCAGTCAGAAATTTGGAACTGTCCTGTGGTCAGGAGATATTTTTGCCTCCTGGGATACCATGAAAAAACAGATCCATGAGGGGCTGAATATGTGCATGAGCGGTATGCCCTACTGGACCCTTGATATCGGCGGCTTCTTTACTGTAAACGAAAACTGGCAGCACAGAGGCTGCTCCTGCAACGAGGATCCAACGCCAAAGTGGTTCTGGAGAGGGGATTACGAGGAAGGCGTGGAGGATTACGGTTACAGAGAACTGTATGTGCGCTGGTTTGAGCAGGGAGTTTTTCTTCCCATGTTCCGTTCACACGGCACGGACACCCCCAGGGAGGTGTGGAATTTCGGCAGGCCAGGCGAGCCTTTCTATGATGCGCTTGTAAAGAATATTGAGCTGAGATACAGACTGATGCCTTATATTTACTCCAGTGCAGCAAGAATCTGGACAGATGATTATACAATGATGAGAAGCCTGCTTTTTGATTTTGCACAGGATAAACGCGCAGCGGCGCTGGGAGATGAGTATATGTTTGGAGACAGCCTTCTGATATGCCCGGTAACAGAACCTATGTATTATGAGAGGGAAAGCCGCGCCATTGACCGTGAGAAGCTCTGGAACTGCTATCTTCCGGCGGGAACGAAATGGTATGATTTCCATACCCTGAAAGAATATGAGGGGGGCACAGAGGTGGAAGCGGACGCTTCCCTTGACCATATTCCGGTATTTGTAAAGGCCGGAGCTGTTATTCCCATGGAGCAGAGAATGCGCTATGCGGACGAGGTGGTGGATACACCCTTTGAGATCCATATTTATCCGGGCGCTGACGGAAGCTTTGTTCTGTATGAGGATGATGGAGACGGATATGCATATGAGCAGGGTAAATATAACCAGATTTCTCTTACCTGGAAGGATGATGAGCGCTGCCTGACAATCGGCGCAGCAGAGCATACCTTTGCACAGGGGCTGAAGGGACGTGAATGCCGCGTGATCCTGGAAGGAGATAAGGTGGAGAAACGTTTTGTATATGACGGAAAGGAGAGACGTATTTCTCTGTGAGAGAACAAAGCGGAGCATTTTTTATTTACCAGGAAGGTTCGTGCAGAAAGTATTACTTTGTTTCCAGGTAAATAAAAAAGTATCCTGAAATTCACCTTTATTTCTGAAACAGATCAGGAATCTGCGGTGAAATTTCAGGATACTGACAAAAACTTTATTTCGATAGAAAAGACAGTTATCAGGTAGGCAGACCGGAAGGGTCAGCGCGCCATAAGATAGATTTTTTCCATGTCTTTCATATTCAGCTGTTTGAAGACGCCGATGGTACGGGTGTCTTCAAAACTGCATTTAAAGGCAAGCTCATGAATCTGTTTTTCATTCAGATCAAGACCGAGCTCCCGGAGGCTGGTGGGCATTTTTATGGAGCGGAAAAAATCTTCCATGGCTTCAATGCCGGCCAGCGCTGTTTTTTCAAAATCCACATAGCAGGGAATATCAAATACATTTGTTGCAAACTGGGCGAAGCGCTCCGGGTTTTCCAGATATACATATCGTGCCCAGCTTCCCCAGATAGCGGCAAGTCCGGCGCCGTGCGCCACATCATACAGACCGCCCAGCTCATGCTCAAGCTGATGGCAGGCCCAGTCGCCGCCACCTGTTCCGCAGCCTGTAAGCCCGTTGTGGGACAGGCTTCCGGCCCACATCACTTCGGCTCTTGCATTGTAGTTGCCCGGCTCCTTCATAAGTATTCTGGCATTGTAGATCACAGTCTGCATCAGGGACTCGCTGATGCTGTCAGTGATCTCCATAGTTTCCAGATTGACAAAGTACCGTTCCATGGTATGCATGAGAATATCCACACATCCGCTCTCAGTCTGGTACTGGGGCAGTGTATAAGTAAGTCTGGGATTTAAAAGAGCGAATTTCGGACGGCAGAGATCGCTTCTGGTGCTTCCCCGCTTCAGCCATCCGTCCTCGTTGGTGATCACACAGGAACCGCTCATTTCACTTCCTGATGCGGCAATAGTGGGAATGGCACCAATGGGAAGGCAGTCTTTGGGCACTTCTGTTTTCAGGAAGAAATTCCATACATCTGTCCAGGGGTTGGCAACGCCATAGCCGATAGCCTTGCAGGAATCTATGACGCTTCCGCCTCCTACGGCAAGAAGAAAATCCACCTGCTCTTTTTTACACAGCTCAATTCCTTCACGAACCTTACTGAGTCTGGGATTGGACACAACTCCTCCCAGAGTGACAAAATCCACCCCGGCTTCGGCAAGGCTGGATTTGATCTGATCCAGAAGTCCGGAAGAAACAGCGCTTCCGCTGCCGTAATGGATCAGAACTTTTTTGCAGCCGTATTCTTTCAGAAGTTCGCCGGCCTTCATGTGTGTATCTTTTCCAAAAATCACCCTTGTGGGGGTGTAATATTCAAAGCCTCTCATAGCAAATGCTCCTTTTATGTTAATACTTCACTCTATTATAAAAAAGATATCATAAATAGTCAAAAAAAACTTAATAAAATTGAAAAAGAATACAAAAATTTTTGTATGACGGACAAATGTCTTTTTCTCGTTGACATAGATAGGGGATTCAGGTATAATCAATTCTAGTGTTACGGAGAGCAGTAACAGTTTAAAGCACGGAAGGTCTGAGGGATTCAGAGAGTCTGAAGCAGACATGGACGTTTCGTTACGGAGAAAGATATTTACAAGGAGGATGAGCATGTATTCATTAGAAGAAATTCAGCAGACAGATAAAGAGATCGCGGATCTGATTCAGGCGGAGGTGCAGCGTCAGAATTCTCACATCGAGCTGATTGCATCTGAAAACTGGGTGAGCAGGGCTGTTATGGCAGCAATGGGAAGTCCGCTGACAAATAAATATGCAGAGGGATATCCGGGCAAACGATTTTACGGCGGGTGCGCCTGTGTGGATGAAGTCGAGCAGCTTGCGATCGACAGGGCGAAAGAGCTTTTTGGCTGCGAATATGTAAATGTTCAGCCTCATTCCGGAGCCCAGGCAAACATGGCAGTATTTTTTGCAATGCTGAAGCCGGGGGATACCGTGCTGGGCATGGATCTTGCCCACGGAGGCCATCTGACACATGGAAGTCCGGCAAATATGTCAGGTACTTATTTCCATGCGGTTTCCTATGGAGTAAATGATGACGGCATCCTGGACTATGACGAGGTTCGCAGGATCGCGCTGGAATGTAAGCCCAAAATGATCGTTGCAGGCGCCAGTGCCTATGCCCGCACCATTGATTTTAAGAAGTTCCGTGAGATTGCAGATGCGGTGGGAGCATATCTTATGGTGGATATGGCTCATATTGCCGGCCTTGTGGCAGGCGGACAGCATCCAAGTCCTGTTCCCTATGCTGACGTTGTAACAACAACCACACATAAGACGCTGAGAGGCCCAAGAGGCGGACTGATCATGAGCAGCGCAGAAAATGCAAAGAAATTTAACTTTAACAAAGCTGTTTTCCCGGGAATCCAGGGCGGTCCTCTGATGCATGTGATCGCTGCCAAGGCGGTATGTCTGAAAGAAGCTCTGCAGCCGGAATTTAAAGAGTATGCCCGCATGGTGGTGGAAAATGCTCAGGCGCTCTGCAAAGGACTTCAGAACAGAGGCGTTGATATTGTATCAGGAGGAACCGATAATCATCTGATGCTGGTAGATCTGAAAAACCTTGGGGTAACAGGAAAAGAAATGGAAAATCTTCTTGACGAGGTAAACATTACCTGCAATAAAAACACCATTCCAAATGATCCTCAGTCTCCGTTTGTAACAAGCGGCGTACGTCTGGGAACACCGGCAGTAACCTCCAGAGGAATGAAGCCGGAAGATATGGATGTGATCGCGGAAGCCATTTCTCTGATGCTGAAAAGCTGTGATAACAGAGAACAGGCAAAGGCCCTTGTAAAAACACTGACAGATAAATATCCGCTTGTGGGTTAATCAAAAAATTCTTGTTGGATACTGTAAATTATGATATAATAAACAAAGAGTTTGAAGCAGGCACTCTGCGCAACGCAGAGTGTCTTTTTCTATCAAAAACGAAAAGGAGGAAAGAGCATGAGCGAAAAAAAGAAGAACGGAGGTGCGCTTCTGGGTGCAGCCTTTCTGATGGCAACCTCGGCGATCGGACCTGGATTTCTCACTCAGACATCTAAATTCACCAGTGATTTTCAGGCAAGCTTCGGATTTGTAATCCTGATCTCCATTCTACTGTCAGCAGTGGCGCAGATGAATATCTGGAGAGTGCTTTGTGTGACTGGACTGAGAGGACAGGAGGTTGCAAATAAAGTGCTTCCGGGACTTGGATATCTGGTAGCTTTTATGGTGGTCTTAGGCGGTCTGGTATTTAATATCGGCAACGTTGGCGGAGGTGCGCTGGGCTTTAATACCCTTCTGGGAATTCCGACCAAGGTGGGATATGTACTTGCCGGAGTACTGGCAATCCTGGTATTTCTTTCCAGAAATGCAAAGGGCGCCATGGACACACTGACAAAGGTTCTCGGAGCAATTATGATCGTTGTTATCTTTATTGTGATCGTAGTTGTAAAGCCTCCGGTAGGATCAGCCATTAAGAATACGTTTGTTCCGGATGCAGGGGTACAGGCTCTTGTGCCTGCGATCATCACACTTCTGGGCGGAACAGTGGGAGGATACATTACCTTTGCCGGAGCTCACCGTCTGATCGATGCAGGTATTACAGGTGAAAAGAATTTAAAAGAGATCAACAAAAGCTCTGTAATGGGAATCGGTATTGCAACGATCGTACGTATTTTCCTGTTCCTGGCAGTGCTTGGCGTAGTAGTAAAGGGTGTGGCTCTTGATCCTGCCAACCCGGCAGCAGATGCGTTCAGAAAGGGCGCGGGAGAGATCGGATACCGTTTCGCAGGACTTGTTCTTTTGTGTGCGGCAATCACTTCGATCATCGGTGCAGCCTATACTTCCGTATCCTTTTTAAAGACCTTCCATCCGGCTATTGAAAAGCACGAGAATGGCGTAATTATCGGTTTTATCGCAGCATCTACACTGATCATGCTGATTCTTGGAAATCCGGCAACTCTTCTTGTTGTTGCAGGCGCTCTGAACGGACTGATCCTTCCGATCACTCTGGGAATCTGTCTGATCGCATCAAAGAAAAAAGCTATTATGGGAGAAAATTATCATCATCCCACATGGCTTCTGGTACTTGGAATTATTGTAGTTATTATTTCTGCTTATCTTGGAATCACAACCTTTGTATCAAATCTGGGAAGTTTATTCTGAGCATAGTGAGAACGGGGAAAGGTGTGGTCACAGAGGCTTACACCTTTTTCTGATATTTATGAATCAAGGAGAAAAACATGCAGAATATCAGAATTTTAACAGCAGGGGATTCTTCTATTTTGATTGAATTCGGAAAGGAGATCAGTCCGGAGATCAACAGGAAGATTTCTGCTACTATTCAGCTTATGAAGGAACAGCATATTGAGGGCGTGGTGGACATGATCCCTGCATTCTGTTCTCTTCTGATCAATTATGACCCCCGAGTGATCTCCTATGAGGAGATCCGCGAAAGAATGCAGGCGCTGGTAAAGGTGGAAGTAAAAGCCGGAGAGACCCGCAAAAGGATTTTTGAGATCCCGGTATGCTATGGCGGTGAATACGGACCGGATATTGCGAACATTGCAGAGCATGCAGGTCTGACAGAGGAAGAGGTGATCCGCATTCATTCCTCAAAAGACTATCTGATCTATATGCTGGGCTTTTTGCCGGGCTTTACCTATCTGGGCGGACTGGATGAACGGCTCCATACCCCCAGACTTGCCAATCCGAGAATACGGATCAGCGCAGGTAGTGTGGGAATCGGAGGTTCTCAGACAGGCATTTATCCACTGGACTCTCCGGGAGGCTGGCAGCTTATGGGCATGACTCCGGTAAAAACCTATGATCCGGACCGGGAAGTACCTATTCTGGTAGAAGCCGGAGATTATATCAGGTTTGTCCCGGTGGACGAGGAAGAATATCTGCGTATCAAGGATGCTGTGGAACGTGGAGAATATCAGTGCGTGATCCACGAGGAAGAGGTGTAAAATGGGAATTCGTGTATTAAAAGGCGGAATGTTGACAACAGTTCAGGATCTTGGCCGAACCGGATATCAGAGTCAGGGCTTTTCCGTGGCAGGCGTCATGGATGTGCGTTCCTTTAAAATCGCCAATCTTCTTCTGGACAATCCGGAAAACGAGGCAGTACTGGAAATGACGCTGATCGGTCCCACACTGGAATTTACATCAGCAACCATTATTGCCATTACCGGAGGAGATTTTCAGCCTCAGGTCAATGGAGAACCGGTACCTATGTACACGGCTCTCTATATGAATAAGGGAGATATTCTGAAATTCGGAAGCGCAAGAACAGGAAGTAGAGGATATATTGCCTTTTCCAGTTATCTGGATATTCCGGTGGTTATGGGAAGCCGATGCACCAATATGAAAAGCGGAATCGGAGGCTTTAAGGGAAGGAAGCTTCAGGCGGGAGATTATATGAATTTCCGTATAAAGAGAAGATATCTTCCGTTTTTCCTTTCCAGAAAGCTGGAGCCGGAAAACTTTGATCAGGATCAGGCAGAGATCCGCGTGGTCATGGGACCTCAGGAAGAGCTTTTCAGCAGACAGGGAATCGAGACATTTCTCGGCAGCGAGTATACAGTAACAAGTGATTTTGACAGAATGGGATGCAGACTGGAGGGACCGTTTATCGCTCCAAAGGAAACCTCAGATATCATTTCTGACGGAATTGCTTTTGGCTCTGTGCAGGTTCCCTCTCACGGAAAACCGATCATTCTTCTTTCAGACAGACAGACAACAGGAGGATACGGAAAGATCGCCACAGTGGCGTCTGTAGATATTCCGGCAGTAGTCCAGAGAAAAACAGACCAGAAGCTCCGGTTCCGCGCAATTTCCGTGCAGGAAGCCCAGGCTCTTTATCTGAAAGAAATCGAAGAGCTGGATGCCATGAGAAAGATCATACATCAGCCCTGCAAAGAGGTTCTGGACTGCAGACTGGTTGCAAAAAGACTGAGGAAATTATTCGAATAAAGTTTTGTACAGGACAGTGCTGTGAGAGCAGCAGTCTGTACCTTCAGGTATCAATAGAAAATGCAGCAGAAAAGGAGAGATACGAATGGATTTAGAAAAAATTGAAGGACTGGTAAAAATAATCGAAAATTCTTCTCTGACAGAATTTACTCTGAAAGAGGGCGATATGAAGATCACAATGAGCAAGCTGGATCATCCTCCTGTAGTGGCAGCCGGAGTACCGGCAGCAGCGGCTGCGGGTGCACCGGGGCCGGCTGTGGAAGAAGCGGATCAGGAAGATGAGAAGCTCTTTATCACTTCTCCCATTGTGGGAACCTTTTATTCAGCTCCGGCGCCGGATGCCCCGACTTTTGTAAAGGTGGGAGACCAGGTAAAAAACGGACAGACAGTATGTATTCTGGAAGCAATGAAGCTGATGAATGAGATCCAGAGCGATTTTGACTGTGAGATCGAAGCAGTTCTTGTAAGCAATGAGCAGAAGGTAGAATACGGACAGCCTCTGTTCCGTGTGAAAAAATTATAAAAGCCGGAGGGAGGCCTGAATATTGTTTAACAAAATTTTGATTGCCAACCGGGGAGAAATTGCTGTCCGAATTATCCGCGCCTGCAGAAACTTAGGCATACGCAGTGTGGCTGTCTATTCCAAAGAGGATGCCAAAAGCCTTCATGTACAGCTGGCAGACCAGAGAATCTGTATTGGAGAGGGCCCTGCCAGAAACAGTTATCTGAATATGGACAGGATCATCCAGGCAGCCAGAAATATGGGAGCGGACGCCATTCATCCCGGATTTGGATTTTTATCTGAAAACAGTGAATTTGTCCGCAGATGTCAGGAAAACGGGATTACCTTCATAGGTCCGGACGCGGACGTGATCGATAAAATGGGAAATAAATCTCAGGCAAGAAAAACCATGATGGAAGCCGGAGTTCCTGTAGTGCCGGGAACAAAGGAACCTGTTTATGATGCGGAAACAGGACTGAAGCTTGCCGGAGAGATCGGATATCCGGTTATGATCAAGGCATCCTCCGGAGGCGGCGGAAAAGGAATGAGAGTAGCTGCTTCAGAGGATGAATTTGAATTTCAGTTTAATGTGGCTCAGAGAGAATCGGCAAACGCTTTTGGCGACGACACCATGTATATTGAGCGGTTTGTGGAAAATCCCCGTCATGTGGAAATTCAGATCATGGCAGATAAATTCGGAAATGTTGTGGCTCTTGGAGAAAGAGACTGCTCTGTTCAGAGAAATCATCAGAAGCTGATCGAAGAATCTCCGTCTCCGGCTATCACAGAGGAAACCAGAGAAAAAATGAACCAGTATGCGGTACTGGCTGCCAAAACAGTAAACTACACCAATGCAGGAACCATTGAGTTTATTGTAAGCCCGAAGGGGGAATTCTTTTTTATGGAAATGAATACCCGGATCCAGGTAGAGCATGGCGTCACAGAAATGGTTACAGGCACGGATCTGATCATTGAGCAGATCAGAGTTGCCATGGGACTTCCGCTGAGCTTTAAACAGGAGGATGTGAAGCTGCGCGGCCACGCTATTGAATGCAGGATCAACGCAGAGATACCGGAAAAGAATTTTATGCCAAGTCCAGGTGTGGTTCAGCATCTTCATCTTCCGGCAGGAAACGGAGTGAGGGTGGATACCGGACTTTATACAGGGTACCGGATCCCCTCTGAATATGATTCCATGATCGCCAAGGTGATCGTCCATGCTCCGGACCGTGAGGCTGCTCTCCAGAAAATGCGTTCTGCGCTGGATGAGATGCTGATCGTAGGAGTGGAAACAAATCTTGATTTTCAGTATCAGATCATGAGACATCCGGTATTCTGTGAAGGAAAGGCAGATACAGGATTTATTGAAAATCTGATGCATATTAAATAGGAGTGACAGGATTTATGTACAAAGTAGATTTAAACAGTGACCTGGGAGAAAGCTTTGGCAATTATACCATTGGAAATGACGATAAGGTGATCCCTCTGATCACATCAGCCAATGTAGCCTGCGGCTATCATGCTTCTGATCCCGTTGTGATGGATAAGACTCTTGGCATGGCAAAAGAAGCCGGCATTCGTGTGGGGGCGCATCCGGGCTTTCCGGATCTGATGGGATTTGGCAGAAGGAATTTAAGCGTCAGCCCTGACGAGGCAAAGGCTTATGTCCTGTATCAGCTTGGAGCGCTGGAAGCCTTCTGCAGAGTCCATCATATGAAAATGCAGCATGTGAAGCCTCATGGAGCCCTTTACAATATGGCTGCCAAAGACTATGAGCTGTCTCTTGCAATCTGTCAGGGGATCAAAGACTTTGATCCGGAGCTTATTGTTCTGGCTCTTTCCGGCGGCGAGCTTGCCCGGGCGGCAAAAGACCTGGGACTTCGCACCGCGCTGGAGGTTTTTGCGGACCGTGCCTATGAGGAGGACGGTTCTCTTGTAAACCGCCGTAAAGAAGGCGCAATGATCACAGACGAGGAGCTTGCGGTTTCCCGTGTAGTGCGGATGGTAAAAGAGAAAAAGGTTACGGCAATTACCGGAAAGGATATTCCTATTCAGGCAGATTCTGTGTGCGTTCACGGAGACGGGGCCAAGGCCCTTGCGTTTGTGGAAAAAATCCGCAGAGCTCTGACCGATGAGGGCGTGGAGATCTGTGCCCTTGACAGGATTGTATAAATGTGAATAAAATAAGACAGAATCAGTTCAGAACTTCTGGACGGTTCTGTCTTACTTATTGTTAGAGCAAGCCGGTGGTCGTGATTCTTATTTTCAAAGAAGTTTGAATCGGACTTGTATGCTTTGTCCAAAACAGAAATTTTTATTCTGTGATAAAATCACAGAAATCTTTTCAGGAAAACAGTATACTATAGAAAAAGGCAGGTGAATGGAAATGGAACATGTAGTGATCATTGGCGCAGGTCCGGCAGGGATTTCCGCAGCTCTTTATACAGCCAGAGGAAATCTGGATCCTCTTGTGATCCACACAGGGATCGGAGCCCTTGAAAAGGCAGAAAAAATAGAAAATTATTATGGTCTGGAGAGGCCTCTTTCCGGGCAGGAGCTTTTTGACAGAGGAATTGCCCAGGCAAAGGCTCTGGGAGTCAGAGTCATGGAAACCCAGGTTCTGGGGATCAGCGGATTTGATACTTTTACAATCAGAACAACAGACGGAGACATAGAAACAGAAAGTGTGATCCTTGCTACAGGAAGTAAACGGGCAGCGTCCGCTATTCCGGGAATCAGGGAATACGAAGGAAAAGGAGTCAGCTACTGCGCTATCTGCGATGCCTTTTTTTACAGGGGAAAACAGGTTGCAGTTCTGGGAAACAGTGATTTTGCCCTTCATGAGGCAGAGCAGCTGAAAAATGTGACTCCTTCCGTGACGATTTATACCAATGGGGAAAAGCCTGAATTTTCAAGAGAACATGATATTCAGGTGAATACCATGAAAATCCAGTCAGTAGAAGGTGGGAATACTGTTTCCGGCCTTCGGATGGAACAGGATATGAGTACCCTGGAAAGTGATGGTCAGAAGGAGTCTTTTTATCCGGCTGACGGGATATTCGTAGCTCTTGGAACAGCGGGAAGTACGGAGATTGCCCGGCAGATGGGAGCTGAACTTACAGAAAAAGGAAATATCAAAGTAAATCAGGAAATGGAAACAACGATTCCGGGACTTTTTGCAGCAGGAGACTGTACAGGCGGCCTGCTTCAGGTAGCGACAGCCGTCTCAGAAGGCTGCGCGGCCGGAATCAGCGCAGGAAAATATATCCGAAGAAAATTCAAAAAATAAAGGAGCGATTGATTATGGAAATTACTTTAACATCACAGAATTTTGAAACAGAGGTACTTCAGTCAGAAAAGCCGGTTCTGGTGGATTTCTGGGCAACCTGGTGCGGCCCGTGTATGCGGCAGGCGCCTATTGTAGAAGAGATCGCAGCTGAGGGATATACAGTAGGGAAGGTGGATGTGGACCAGGAACCTGCTCTTGCCCAGCAGTTTCGGATTATGAGTATTCCCACTCTTCTGGTGTTTAAGAACGGAAAAGAAGCAAACCGTGTCGTAGGACTCACCTCCAAGAATGATCTGCTTGCTCTTCTTAATGACTGAAGCAAGCATCGGGGAGTCTGACATATGAAAATTTTGCTGGCAGCATGCAACGCAAAATACATCCACTCCAATCCGGCAGTGTATGATCTCAGAGCGTTTGCATCTGAATATAAAGAACACATACTTCTTGGGGAGTATACCATTAATCAGACAAAGGATGAGATCCTGAAGGAGATTTACAGAAGCGGCGCAGAGGTAGTTTGCTTTTCCTGCTATATCTGGAATATTTCCTTTGTCCGGGAACTGATCTTTGACCTTAAAAAAATACTTCCGGGTACGGCCTTCTGGGTCGGAGGCCCGGAGGTTTCTTTTGATGCGGAAAATTTTTTAAAGGAAATGCCTCAGGTAACAGGCGTTATGGTGGGGGAAGGAGAAGAAACCTTTCTGGAGCTTGCCCGTTATTACATAGAGAAAAAAGGGACGCTGGCAGATATCAGGGGGATTGCTTTCCGGGAAAACGGCGAGATCTTTCACAACGGATGGCGGGAAGTAATGGATTTAAGCAGAGTTCCCTTTGCCTATGAGCAGACAGAGGATTTTGCAAACAGGATCATTTATTATGAAAGCAGCAGAGGCTGTCCTTTTTCCTGCAGCTACTGCCTTTCTTCCATTGATAAAAAGCTTCGGTTCCGCAATCTGGAGCTTGTAAAAAAAGAGCTTCAGTTTTTCCTGGATAAAAAGGTTCCTCAGGTAAAGTTTGTGGACAGGACCTTTAACTGTAAACACGATCATGCAATGGAAATCTGGAAGTATATTCTGGAGCACGACAACGGAGTAACGAATTTCCACTTTGAAATATCCGCTGATCTGCTTCGTGAGGAAGAGCTGGAGCTGATGAGCAGAATGCGCCCCGGACTGATCCAGCTTGAGATCGGAGTTCAGTCCACAAATCCGGATACCATCCGTGCGATCCACAGGAACATGGATCTGAAAAAGCTGGAAGCATCTGTGGCCCGTGTAAAGAGCTTTGGAAATATCCATCAGCATCTGGATCTGATCGCCGGACTTCCCTGTGAGGATTATGAAAGCTTCCGGCGTTCCTTTGAACAGGTTTACCGCATGAAGCCGGATCAGCTTCAGCTGGGATTTCTGAAGGTGCTGAAAGGCTCTTCCATGTATCATGAGGCGCAAAAATATGAAATTCTGTACAAGGAAAAAGAGCCTTATGAGGTTCTGTCTACCGCCTGGCTTTCTTATGAGGATATTTTGAAGCTGAAAATGGTGGAAAGTATGGTGGAAGTGTATTATAATAGTGGTCAGTTCCGGAAAACGCTTTCCTGGATCGAGACGTATTATCAGGAGATGTTTTCTTTTTATGAAAGCCTGGGAGCCTATTATGAGGAAAAAGGATATGAAGAGATTTCTCATTCCAGGCTCAGGCGTTATGAGATTCTCCTTGAATTTCTGAAAGAGAGGACACAGCTTCCTGTAAATACAGCATCTCAGCATATGGTATATGATCTTTATCTGAGAGAAAAGCTGAAAAAACGTCCGGTTTTTGCTATGGATCAGAAGCCTTATGAATCATCTGTGAGAAATTACAGGAAAGCAAATAAAATTCCAAAAACAGCTCACATTGAAGTATTTGGTGACGGAAGCTCGGTTCTGTTTGATTATGAAGCGCGTGACCCTCTTACAAACAATGCCCGGGCAGAACAGATTTTTTTGGAACGGAACCCGGTAAATGATATAGAAACAGAAGCGTGATCCGTAATATAAAAGAGGTGACAAATATGGGAATGTTTAATCCGAAAAAACGTAAAATAATTACAGCAGTGATCGCTGTGATCCTTGTGCTTGCCATGGTGGTTCCAAGTATCCTGTCCATTCTTGTCTGACAGAGGAAACGATACATGAAACTTGGACAGAAAGCAATGGAAGCATTAAGATCTGAGATCACAGGTGAACTGAAGGCAGGGGATGATCTGGTTGTTGCAGGAGATATCGCCCTGTCAGGGACAGCTCTGATTGCAGAAAAGGAAAAAGAAACCCTTAAAAGCTATTTTTCAGAAGGCTTTCTCTGGGATGCGCAGAGAAGCCCCTCTCTTTATGGAGCATATGACGCGGAGGTTCTTTTAGGAGACCGGGAAAATCTTACCTGTGAGCAGATGAACGGGAGAAAAAGAGCCTGTGCAGAAAAATCCTCTGTATGGGAAGCTGCACGGAATATGGGAGCAGATGCGCTTTATGTTCTGGGAACAGGCGGTGTGCTTGCCGGCCTGTGGAAAATGGCAGAGGCCGGAGAAACAGGAATTCAGGCAGATCTCCGCAAAATACCTGTGCGTCAGGAAACCATAGAAATCTGTGAGAGGTTTGATCTGAATCCTTACAGGCTTTTTTCGGAAGGGGCGCTTTTGATCGGCACGCAAAATGGGGCGGAGCTTGAGCTTTTCTGCAGACAGAAAGGAATTCCGGCGGCTGTGATCGGAAAGGCTGTAAAGGGCAATGACAGATTACTGTACAGCGGAGAAAACTGCAGATATCTGGAACGTCCTGCGGAAGATGAGCTTACAAAATTTTCCTGGGGAAGCTCCTGGAAAAATAAAGGCCTGCTTCCGGGCAAAGACAAAAACCGGAAAAGCCATAAACAGAATCCGGATAAAGGCAATACCGGAATACTTTCCGAAAAAGATAAATAAAATCAGAAAAGCCATAAATGAGAGCTATACAGAACTAAAGACATGGCATTTACGGAAACAGGAAAGCAGAATATAAAACAGAACATAAATGTGACGTTTCTGTAAAGGGAGAAACAGAAGGCTGTATATGCACAATACAGACAAGGAAAATGGCAGTATACTTCCAGAAAAACACAAGGAGAAACAGATATGCTGAATATTGTACTTCACCAGCCGGAGATTCCGGCAAATACCGGAAATATCGGAAGAACCTGTGTGGCAACAGGAACCAGGCTTCATTTGATCGAGCCTCTTGGCTTCAGTCTCAGCGAAAAGGCATTAAAAAGAGCCGGAATGGATTACTGGAAGGATCTGGATGTAACGACTTATCTTGATTATGAGGATTTTCTGAACAGAAATCCGGGGGCAAAAATTTACTATGCCAGTACAAAAGCGCCTCAGACCTATGCAGATGTCAGCTATGAGGAGGACTGCTTTATTATGTTTGGCAAGGAAAGCGCAGGCATACCGGAGGAAATTCTTCTTAAAAATCAGGAACGCTGTGTAAGGATTCCCATGATCAACGACATCCGTTCTCTGAATCTCAGCAATTCTGTGGCAGTAATTCTTTATGAGGCTCTGAGACAGCAGAATTTCAGCCATATGCAGCTGGAGGGACAGCTTACAAAATATCACTGGAAATAAAAGAAACCAGGCAGAGCATTGTCTGAGGGGCGGTTCTGTACTGAATAAAAAGAGAAACTCTGAGATACATTCCGGGTATGGAAGATCTCAGAGTTTTTGTTTTGCAGCAAATGATACTGGCAGCATCTCTTTAATAAAGGAATTTTTTAGATATAAGTCTGTTCTGGTCTATAAGGAGTGGTTATTTTATCTGTCATAAAAGGATGAGCAAAAGAGTAAGAGTGAATCTGCTGCAGTATGTATCATACAGATATAAAAAATAAATAAGTTCCGTATGCTCAGCATACAGGATCAGAGCCAGAAAGAGATGAAATAGTTTTTAGAATATTTATGGATAAAAACCAAAAATAAGAAAACAAAAACGCTGTGAATTATTAAAAACACACAAATTATAATTGAAAATATGTAAGAAAAATGATAATATAATTGAAATATAACTTTAATATAAAGAAAAATCTGTATGTACAGATAAAAATTAAAATTTATGAGAATATAAAACCGGAATATTCTCAGATATCAAAAAGGAGGCAGGGATATGGAGCTTGAACAGTATCGTATATATTCTGAAATGGCAAGAGGAATTCGAAAGGCCCCTCTTGTTTTGAAAAATGCGAATATTTTTTATGCACATTCAGGTGAATTCCGCAAAGGCGACGTGGCTGTTGCAGATGGACTGGTTCTTGGAACAGGAAGCTACAGCGGTGAGAGGGAAACAGATCTTTCCGGAAAGTATCTCTGCCCGGGCTTTATTGACAGTCACCTTCATCTGGAATCTACTCTTGTGACTCCGGGAGAGCTGATCCGTCAGGCTGCCCAGTGCGGAACTACTACATTTATTGTGGATCCTCATGAATCTGCCAATGTGTCAGGAACAGACGGCATTGATTATATTCTGGAGCAGACAGAGGATGTTCCTGCCAATGTGTATGTGATGATGCCCTCCTGTGTGCCTGCAACCCATGTAGATGACAATGGATGCACTCTGACAGCAGGAAAAATGAAGAGCTATCTGAATAATCCGAGAATTCTGGGACTTGGAGAGGTGATGGACGCCGTTTCCGTGATCAATGGCAGTGTTTCCATGCATGAAAAACTGGGATTGTTTCAGGATCGTATCCGGGACGGACATGCGCCGTTTCTGGAAGAGGGAGAACTGGCAGCTTATGCGCTGGCGGGAATTGCAACGGATCATGAGTGCGTGGACTATGAATATGCTATGGAGGAATGCCGAAACGGTCTGCAGGTGCTGATCCGGGAAGGCAGTGCGGCGCGCAATCTGGAAGCTATTATAAATGGTATCGTAAAAAATCATACAGATACTTCAGGATTCTGCTTTTGTACAGATGATAAACACATTGAAGAGATACGGAGAGAGGGACATATTAATTACAATGTAAAACGCGCGGTACAGCTTGGACTGGCTCCGGAAAAGGCTCTTAAAATGGCAACGATCCAGGCCGCCCGGTGTTATGGACTGAAGCATCTGGGTGCCATTGCTCCTGGCTATCAGGCTGATCTGGTGGTTCTGGATAATCTCAGAGACATGAACGTGCTGGAAGTTTATCATAAAGGCATAAAAATCCAGAAAGATGAAAAAACAGAGATCCGCCCCTGCTCCCCTTATCTTAAAAATACCGTTCATTTAAATAATTTCAGTGAAAAGGATCTGAGGCTTGTACATACAGGAGAAAAAGCCCATGTACTTCAGATGGTAGAGGGACAGATCGTAACAGAAGATCTTGTGGAGGAGGTTCCTTTCAGAGAAGAAGCAGGAGAGAGGATTTTTGCTGCAGATGGCATTTATCAGAAAATTGCAGTGATTGAGCGCCATAAGAATACAGGAAAAACAGGAGTCGGCATTGTAAAAGGGTTCGGGATCACAGGAGGAGCCATCGCGTCAAGTGTTTCTCACGATTCTCACAATCTGATTGTGATCGGAGACAATGACAGAGACATGTATCTGGCTGTGCAGGAGCTTTTGCGCACCCAGGGAGGATACACGCTGGTGGAGAACGGAAAAGTTTACGATACACTGCCGCTTCCGGTTATGGGTCTGATGAGTGATGCAGGGTATGAGAATGTAAACGCACTTCTTGGAAAAATGATCCCCAGGGCATATGAAATGGGAATCAAAAAAGGCTTTGATCCTTTTATCACTTTGTCCTTTATGGCGCTTCCGGTTATTCCTGAAATCCGGGTGACTCCAAGAGGAATCTATCTTGTAAAAGAGGACCGAATTCTTTCCAGTCCTTTTGAAGCATAATGTTATTACCCGGAATGGAAAGAGAAATATTTCAGGTAAATGAAAAGCACGGCAGGAGACAAATCCTATCGTGCTTTTTCCAGAGTGAAAATAAATTCTGTTCCAATGCCCTCGGTACTGATCACATTAATGTGCTGATCATGAGCATGGATGATCTCTTTTACAATAGACAGACCAAGACCGGTACCTTTCTGGTCTTTTCCTCTGGAAATATCTGTTTTATAAAAGCGTTCCCAGATTTTGGAAAGGCTTTCCTTTGGAATGCCGATTCCGTGGTCTTTGACAGAAACAAAAATCTTTTCATTTTTTTCTGTTGTCTCAATAATGATGGTTGAATGATCCGGGCTGAATTTAATGGCATTGTTCAGCAGATTATGGAGCACCTGCTGGATCTGTTCCACATCTGCCCTGGCGTACAGCTCTTTTCCGGAAAGAATCAGTTCAAGGAGAATATGACGTCTGGTGCAGTCTCCCTCATAAGTGGCGGCAGCTTTTTTTATGGCCTCGTTGATATCAAAGGTCTGAATGTTCAGGAGACGTTTGTGGATATCCAGCTCATTCAGGGTGAGGAGACCTTTTGTGAGCTTTTCCAGACGGTCAGCCTCATAGGCAATGATCTTCAGGTACTTATCCTGCATTTCCACGGGGATCGTGCCGTCCATCATTGCTTCCACATAGCCTTTTATGGAGGTAAGCGGTGAGCGGAAGTCATGGGAAATATTGGAGATAAACTGTCTCTGATATTCTCCGTTCCGGTTCATTTTATCTGCCATATAGTTCAGATTGTTTGCCAGATATCCAAGCTCATCGTCTGTATAAACAGGAATTTTATAGGTAAGGTTGCCTCCGGCATATTCGGTAACTCCTTTTTTAATCTCTGTAAGCGGTTTGTGAACATACTGACGGAACACAAGCAGGATCAGGGACATCAGTATATAGACAAGCAGGAAAAGAAACTGAAGGATAAAAAGATATCGGTCTCTTTGCTGGTAAAGACTGCTCATCATATAGTGAATGGCAACATAGCCTTTGATGGTCATGTTGTCTGTAATGGGAGCGATTACGCTGAGGCGCGCATCATCCTCAAAGTACCCGTAGAAATAGCCTACCTGATAATAGGTGCTTCCCCAGATAGACGGATCAAAACCTGAAAGAGGAATGGGTTCTTCCGGAGAAATATCTTTCCGGGTGCTCAGAACAACCTCTCCTCTTTCGTTAATGATCCAGATGATGGTATTGGGATAGTCTGCAACCATAGTAAGCTTTTCTCGGATGCTGTCAAGGCTTGAAGCGGAAATATTGTACCGGATATCCTCATTTTCTGAGATACGGTAGGCGCTCTGATAGAGATCTGCGCTGATATCTTTTTCCAGCTGAGATTCGATCATATGAGAGCCGAACAGCGTAACCAGCAGAAAACCAAAGAGTCCTACAAAAAGGTAGACCTCCAGGAATTTCCGGGAGAGCTTTTTTTTCATCTGTTTTTTACCTCAAATTTGTAGCCGATGCCCCACACAGTTGCAATGCTCCATCCGGGATTATCCTTGATTTTTTCGCGGAGCCTTTTAATGTGGACATCCACAGTTCTTGTATCACCGATATATTCATAGCCCCAGATATGGTCAAGAAGCTGTTCTCTTGTAAATACCTGATTGGGAGATGAAGCCAGGAAATAAAGCAGCTCCAGCTCCTTGGGGGGCATGTCTACCTGTTTTCCCATATAGGTGACCGAGTAGTTGGTAAGATTGATGGTAAGGTCAGGATAGGACACTGATTTTTCTCCGGAAGGGGCAGACGGCTGTCTGACCTTAAAGCGGCGGAGCACAGCGCGGACACGTGCTACCAGTTCTTTTGCATCAAAGGGTTTAATAATGTAATCATCTGCTCCCAGTTCAAGCCCCAAAACTTTGTCAAAAGTTTCGCCCTTTGCAGAGAGCATGATAATGGGAACATCTGAGGTATGACGCAGTTCTCTGCACACCTGATATCCGTCGATTCCGGGCAGCATCAGATCAAGGAGCAGAAGATCCGGATGAAAAGAGTCAAATTCTCTCAGCGCCTGTTCTCCGTCATTTACGATTTTTGTCTCAAAACATTCCTTTGTAAGATACAGAGAAATCAGTTCTGCAATGTTGTTATCATCATCAACGATAAGAATTTTCTGTTTGGATGTCATTAGGAAATCCTCCCTCTGTTATTTAAAATCTACAATAGTCACGCCTGCATCGCCCTCGCCGAATTCGCCCAGACGGAAAGAGGAAACATGCTTCTGGCGGCGCAGATAATCATGGATTCCTTTCCTCAGAGCTCCGGTTCCCTTTCCATGGACAATACGGACGCTTTTCAGGTGGGCAATATAGGCGTCGTCCAGATACTTATCAAGCTCGGCAATGGCTTCGTCTACTGTGCGCCCGAGAAGATTGATTTCTGTGGAAACACTGGCAGACTTGGACATACGTATTTTTCCGGCTCCTGTTTTCTGAAGAGAAGGGGTGGTGATCACAGGCTCATCCACAAGCTCCAGATCAGAGAGATGTACTTTGGAACGGATAATTCCCATCTGCACAAAGAGGAAACCTTTGGAATCCGGACGGCTTCCCACAGTCCCTTTCAGGTTCATGCTGAGAACCTTAACAGAGTCTCCCGGACGGATATCTTTGGCCGTAAGCAGCTTCTTCGGTTTTTTTGTTTCCTGTCTGTCAGACATGTTTTTTTCTGCTTTATTCATCCGTTTGCGGAGTTCCTGGCGCTCTCTTTCCACAGCCGAGGTATCCACATTATTTTTCTGGAATTTATGGAACAGCTTCATGGTCTGGTCAGCATATTCTTTTGCTTCCTCCAGAACCTTGTGAGCCTCTTCATTTGCCTGGCGGAGAATACGGTCCCGCTGGGCATCCAGTTTTTCCTGGCGGGATTCCAGCTGGGCTTTGAGAGTTTTGATCTCTTCTTTATAACGCGCGATCTCCAGTCTTTCATTTTCAATGGTAACGCGGTTTTCTTCCAGAGAAGAAAGAACATCCTCAAAGGATTCGTCCTGTTCGCTGATCTGTTCCTTAGCTCTTTCAATGATCTGATCGGAAAGTCCAAGTTTGGAAGAGATGGCAAAGGCATTACTTTTTCCGGGAATACCGATCAGAAGGCGGTAGGTAGGACGCAGGGTTTCTACGCTGAATTCGCAGCAGGCATTTTCCACACCCGGTGTAGAAAGTGCGTATACCTTAAGCTCGCTGTAATGGGTGGTTGCCATGGTCCTTATTCCTTTATCATGAAGATAGGAAAGGATGGAAATGGCAAGGGCAGCACCCTCCGTAGGGTCGGTTCCAGCACCCAGCTCGTCAAAAAGAACAAGAGAACGGGAATCTGCTTTTTCCAGGAAGGATACAATATTAGTCATATGAGAGGAAAAAGTACTCAGAGACTGTTCAATGCTCTGCTCATCCCCGATATCTGCATAAATCTCATGAAAAAGAGCCAGCTCACTGCGGTCAAGAGCCGGAATGTGAAGTCCTGCCTGACCCATAAGAGTAAGCAGACCAACGGTTTTCAGAGAAACTGTTTTTCCTCCGGTATTAGGACCTGTGATAATCAGAAGGTCAAAATCATCTCCCAGACGGATATCAATGGGAACTACTTTCTTTTTTGGAATCAGAGGATGGCGGGCTTTTTTCAGGAGCACACGGCCTTCCTCGTTAAAAACAGGTTCGCTTCCGTTCATATCCATGGCAAGACCGGCTCTGGCAAAAATAAAGTCAAGCTGTACCATCAGTTCCAGATTCAGGGCAATGGCTTCCCGTTCTTCTGCAATCTGTTCACTTAAACCGGCAAGAATGATCTCAATTTCTTTTTGTTCCTGAAGCTCAAGCTCCCGCATGTCATTATTCAGCTTTACCACAGCCATAGGCTCAATAAACAGAGTGGAACCGGTGGAAGACTGATCGTGGATCATGCCCGGAACCTGTCCTTTATATTCGGCTTTGACCGGAATACAGTACCGGCCGTTTCTCATGGTGATCACAGAATCCTGAAGGTAGGTACGGGCGTTTCCGTTTACCAGTCCGGAAAGCTGCGTATGGATCCTGTCATTGGTTACCTTCATATTTCTTCGTACCTGGCGCAGCGCAGGACTTGCGTCATCACTGATCTCATCTTCAGAGAGAATGCATCTTCTGATCTCTGAAGACAGAGGGGTCAGAGGAGCAAGCTGTTCAAACATACTGTCAAGAGAATCAGAGGGAAGGTCGCTCCGGTCGCCCCGGGAATAGGCTTTTACTCTGGAAGTGTTTTCCAGAAGCGCGCAGACAGAAAGAATTTCCATAATACCCAGAGAACTTCCGATCTCCAGTCGTTTCAGTGAGCCGCGGATATCCTTTACGCTTCCAAAAGAGACGGAACCCTTCTGAAAAAGACGGGTCAGGGCATCTTTTGTCTGAGTCTGCATGAGGCGGATCTTATTTATATCAGTAGAAGGCTGAAGCTTCCGGCACAGCTCTTTTCCCATAGGAGAGGAAGCCTTTTCTATAAGCCGTTCTATAATTTTTGGATACTCAAGTGAAGATAATGCTTTTTGATTCATAACTTTTTTCGCTGCCAGAAGCAGCATCTCCTGTAAATTCTGATAGTATTTAGTCTTTTATCATAACAGATTCTGATGTTTTTTTCCAGATGAAACACAGAATCAGAAAGAAAATTCTTCTACAATCTTATCATACATGATTTATTTCATAATGAAAAGGAAAAAGTATATTTTTGTTAATAAAAAGTTCATAAATTTTTGCTAAAATACACCTAAATTATCTGGTTTATGGGAGAATGGTTATGGTTGATAAAAAGGATCAGGACTATCCATTTATAAAAGAGACAATAAAAGAACGGCCCATAGATAAAAAGACAGTGCTCCGCAGGCTGGCAATGGCTGCATTCTGTGGAATTGTATTCGGAATTTGTGCAGTTGTAACGGTAATGGCTTTTGTGCCCAATATTTTCAGACAGTTTGAAAAAGAAGCGAAAAAACCGGAGACGGTACAGTTATCACCGCCTGCCGGCTCAGAATTCGCCAGAGGAACGGATACACAGACAGCGGAAAGTGTTCAGCCGGAAGAGGAGGAAGATGCAGATTCAGCAGACCATTTGAAAAATGTGTATAAAACCATCTGGGACATTGCAGAGGAACCGCGCAAGGCTCTGGTTCAGGTGACCGGACTTACGGACACAGAGGATTTACTGAATGATTCCCTCCTCACTTATGGGGATGAAGAAGGTATTGTTTTTCTGAAAAACAAAGATGCGTTTTATATTCTGATTACATCGGATGAGCTGGAAAAAGCGGAGAAATTCAAAATTACATTTTCTAATGGAGTGATGGCAGAGGGAACTCTGTGCGGAGCAGATCCCCGGACAAAGCTGGTAGTCGTCAGGGTTCCGGTAAAAAATGTAGAAGAGGAATACAGGGATGAGATTACTGCAGTGACTCTGGCTCCGCAGGACGACCGTCAGCAGACGGAGCCGGTGATTGCGATCGGAAGTCCAAATGGAGATACCAATTCCCTTATTTACGGAAATATTACCTCCATTTCCGGAAAGCTTACTATCCCGGATGCAGAATATACACTGATCACAACGAATATGGCTGCCGGTAATGACGGAGGCGGTGTGCTTCTGGATATGGACGGAAAGATGATCGGTATTATTCTGGATCATGAGGAAGAAAAAAGCTGCGTGATCCGTGCTGTATCGGTGGCGCAGCTTGGAACTCTTCTGGAAAAGCTTTCCAACGGAGAACCCATCTGCTATGCAGGACTGATCGGGACAACGATTTCTCAAATACAGTCTGAGAGCAGAGATATTCCGGGAGGGGTTTATATTGACCGGGTAGAAAGTAATTCCCCGGCTATGGTTGCAGGCGTTCAGAGCGGAGATATTCTTCACCGGATTAACGGAGAAGAAATTACCACAATGCGGGAATACAGTATCCGGCTTCAGAGTATGAAACCGGGACAGCAGGCAGAACTTACAGTATATCGCAAAAATCCATCAGGAGAATATGTGGACGTAGAATTAGATGTACTGATAAAACAAAAATAGAGAGGCAGAAAAAGAAATGCGTTTTATTAATGAATTACACGAAGGCGACAGAATCAGCGGAATTTATCTGTGTAAACAGAAACAGTCAGCGGTGACCAAAAACGGGAAACCTTATGACAGCATTATTTTACAGGATAAGACAGGAGTGCTGGACGGAAAGATCTGGGATCCAAACTCATTGGGAATTGATGAATTTGATGCACTGGACTACATAGATGTAATGGGCGATGTGACAAGCTTTGCAGGAGCCATGCAGGTAAATATCAAGCGTGTGCGCAAAGCCGGAGAGGGAGAATATGATCCGGCAGATTACCTTCCTGTCAGCGAAAACAGTGCAGACGATATGTATCGTCAGCTTTGCGATATGATCAGCACAGTAAAAAATCCATATCTGAACACAATTCTCAGGAAACTGTTTGTGGAAGATCAGGAGTTTATCAAAGCTTTCCAGGGACATTCTGCAGCCAAAACAGTTCACCATGGATTTATCGGAGGGCTTATGGAGCATACGTTAAGCGTGGCAAGGCTCTGTGATTATATGGCAGGCGCTTACCCTCTTCTGAAAAGAGATCTTCTGATCACAGCGGCGCTGCTGCATGATATTGGAAAAACAAAAGAACTTTCTGCTTTTCCTCAGAACGATTATACAGACGAAGGACAGCTTCTGGGGCACATTATCATCGGCTCTCAGATGATTCATGATCTGGCAAAGGAAATTCCGGATTTTCCGGAAGTGCTGGAAAATGAACTGATCCACTGTATTCTTGCTCATCACGGGGAACTGGAGTATGGATCTCCGAAAAAACCTGCGCTTGCAGAGGCAGTTGCTCTGAACCTGGCGGATAATACAGATGCCAGAATGGAGACACTGACTGAGATTTTTGCAGCAGATAAAGGAAAAAAAGACTGGCTTGGATATAACAGACTTTTTGAGTCAAATTTAAGAAGAACAGGAGAAGTGTGATCCTCATGGAATATCGTAAAAATGATATGGTTACGTTAGATATTGTGGATTGCGGTACAAATGGTGAAGGCATCGGCAAAGCTGATGGCTTCACTGTTTTTGTAAAGGACGCAGTCATTGGAGACAGAGTTACAGCCAAGATCATGAAAGCAAAAAAGAACTATGGGTATGGCAGACTTATGGAAATCCTGACGCCTTCTCCTGACCGTGCGGAGCCGGTATGTCCTTCTGCCCGTCAGTGCGGCGGATGCCAGCTTCAGGCGCTTTCCTATGAAAAACAGCTGGAATTTAAAGCTGACAAGGTTCGCGGGCATCTGGAACGGATCGGCGGCTTTGCCAATCTGCCCATGGAACCCATTATCGGTATGAAGGACCCGTTCCATTACCGCAACAAAGCACAGTTTCCGGTAGGACGGAACAGGGATGGAAAAATCGTAACAGGATTCTATGCAGGACGCACCCACAGCATTATCGAAAACAGGGACTGTGTCCTTGGCGTTCCGCAGAACAGAGAGATCCTGGACCGTGTAATTGACTATATGGAAACCTATGATATCTCCCCGTACGATGAGGTTACCGGAAAAGGCCTGATTCGCCATATTTTTACCCGTTACGGTTACCATACAGGAGAGATCATGGTCTGTATTGTTGCCAATGGCAGCAGGCTTCCGCATCAGCAGGAGCTGGTGAAAGCTCTGAGAGAAATCCCGGGTATGACCAGCATTACTCTGAATATTAATAAAAATCGTAATAATGTAATCCTGGGAGAAAAAATCCAGGTTCTCTGGGGACAGGAATATATTACAGATAAAATCGGAGATATTTCTTATCAGATTTCTCCATTGTCTTTTTATCAGGTAAATCCACAGCAGACATGGGAACTGTATTCCAAGGCTCTGGAATACGCAGATCTTCACGGAGAGGAAACAGTGTGGGATCTTTACTGCGGCATTGGAACCATCTCTCTTTTCCTTGCCCAGAAAGCAAAATTTGTCCGCGGCGTGGAAATTGTTCCTGCCGCTATTGAAGATGCCCGCCGCAATGCACGGCTGAATGGAATAAAGAATGCAGAATTCTATGTAGGAAAAGCTGAAGAAGTCCTTCCGGATTACTATGCAGATTATGCTGCCCGCCATCCGGGCGAAAATGCCCGGGCCGATGTGATTGTTGTAGATCCCCCGAGAAAAGGCTGCGACGAGATACTGCTTGACACGATCGTAGAAATGCAGCCAGACAGAGTTGTGTACGTAAGCTGCGATTCCGCCACCCTGGCAAGGGATCTGAAATATCTGTGCCAGAGAGGATATCAGGTGGAGAAGGTGTGCCCGGTGGATATGTTCCCCATGACGGTGCATGTGGAGTGCGTCTGTCTGCTGTCAAGAAAAAGAAAATATAAGGCTTAAAAGCCTTGAAATCAAGGGATTCCGAGCATAAGTCCACTTAAGGAAAATCTCGGAGTTCTTTTTTTAGTGGTTTTGACAGTAGTTCTGTAGTCTGCTTATAGATAGGGTGGAGTTCAGTAACTACTTTTTAGGGTGTTGAGTGAATAGGACTATTGTTATATTGGTATAAAATATTTTTAATGTGTTTTGGAGCTTTTTACAACTTTTAATATAGCAAATATAAGCAAATATCATGTAAAATAAGCAAATATAATGAAAGTTCTTGAATTGTGGAATGGATTATTGTATGCTATTTGGGTATGATTTTGTCGATTTTTACTTTAAGTTGGAGAAAAATATGAGAGAAGATAATTACATTAGTATTGATGAAGCAGCAGAATATTTAGGAATAAAAACTGTTACGCTCAGAAATTGGATAAAAAAGAAACCTGATATGCCGGTTCACAGAGTAGGAAAACTTTGGAAATTTAAACGCTCTGAACTCGATGAATGGATTTCAAGCGGTAAGAGTGCAGAATAATAAATTATGATACTGAAAGGATGATCTGAAATGTCAGATATTATACTTTATAACGAAGATTGCATACAAGCAATGAAAAAGATAAAAGATAAAACAATAGATTTAATTGTAACAGATCCACCATATAACCTTGGTATTTTTATGAAAAATAGAGATACTAATCTAAGTAAAATGAGAGATAATTTTTTTGGAGCTGCAGGTTGGGATGATATGGATTCTGATGAGTGGGAAAAATCCATGGAAGATTTTTTTAAAGCGTCTGCAAGAGTTATGAAAAAAGGTGGAACGATGATTGTCTTTATGGCAATTATAAAAGTTGAAACGATTATTAAACTTGCTGAAAAACACGGATTTTACTATAAAACAACTGGGATTTGGCACAAAACCAATCCTATGCCAAGAAATATGAACCTTCATTTTGTAAATTCAACGGAGGCGTGGATCTATTTTATATATAAAAAGAGAACAGGAACTTTTAATAATGGTGGAGCTATGTTTCATGATTTTATAGAAACTTCAGTCACGCCTAATGGAGAACGTAGATATGGAAAACATCCAACTCAGAAACCAGAAGGATTAATACAACACTTTGTTGAAATTCTATCCAATTCGGGTGACTGGGTGTTGGATCCATTTATGGGAAGTGGCACTACGGGAATTGTATCTAAACGTGCTGGAAGAAATTTTATAGGTGTTGAGCTTAGTGAAGAGTATTTCAATATTGCAAAATCAAGAATCGAGGGAGAGAATAAATGAAGCCAAGAGTAATTGATCTGTTTGCGGGAGTGGGTGGTCTTTCTCTCGGCTTTGAGAAAAAAGGCTTTGATGTTGTTTTAGCAAACGAATATGATGCTTCGATTGCTACATCGTATATAGCGAACCACAAGAATACAAAAATGATAGTGGGGGATATTACTTCACTAGACTTAGAAGATACATTTGGTAAACTAGCAGGAACAATTGATGTTGTTATAGGAGGCCCCCCATGTCAAGGATTTTCTCAAAAAGGACAGAGAAAAACAATTCATGATGAAAGAAATTTCTTGTTTAAATATTATGTATCAGTAGTTGAATTAGTTAAACCAAAATATTTTGTAATGGAAAATGTCCCTAATTTATTGACTGCTGAAGGTGGATACTTTAGGCATGAGATAGAAGAGCTATTTAATAAATTGGGTTATTCTCTGGAATATGGAGTATTAAATGCATCGGATTATGGAGTTCCTCAAAATAGAAGACGTGCTGTAATTATAGGAAAACTTGATGGGGATGCACCAAAGCTTCCTGTCCCCAAAAGAAATAATGTGACAATTTGGGATGCTATAAGTGATTTGGCGTATTTAGAGTCAGGTGAGGGTTCAGAAGAACAGGAATATAAGTATCCTGCTGAGAGTGATTATGAGAAAATGTTAAGAAAAGATTCTTCAAAGCTGTTTAATCACATAGCCACAAAACACTCGCCATTAGCCTTAGAGAGGTTGGCGCTAATACCTCCAAATGCGGGAAGAGAAGTCCTTCCTGAAGAGCATCTTACAAAGTCTATTTATAGTGGAACATGGACCAGAATGAAAAAAGATGAAATCTCTGTAACAATAACTACTAGATTTGATACACCTTCTTCTGGTAAATTTACGCATCCGTTTTTGAATAGGGCTATAACAGTAAGAGAAGCAGCCAGAATACAGTCATTCCCAGATAATTTTCACTTTGTTGGAAACAAGGGTTCGCAGATGAAACAAGTTGGTAATGCTGTGCCACCATTGCTGGCGGCTGCAATTGCTGAAGTTATTATGAATGATATTAAGGAGGAAACTAAGCATGAATAGACCAGAAAATCTATCTGTGTATGATGAGTTGGACTTGAAACTTGGAATCAAGTCTTCACTTCCTCATGTAAAGGGAACTATTGCTCTTGCAATTTTGTTATGGGAGTGTGCAGATAGGCCTGCTGAACTTATCTATTCGCAGCAAAATGGAGATAGTATTGTCTTGACAGATGAACTGAATCAGTGGTTGGTTGATGCTCTATCTGAAATCTGCGAAGAGGAACAAATTGGTTTTGAAGCATTGATGGCTGGAATAAACGAAAATCAATTGTTTAAGTCCCAGATGGAGGCTTTAATTGTTGCATTTGAGCTTGTATGGAAACTAGCAAAAGTAAGTTTTGTTGAAGATGGTAAAGCTGCGAGTGCAGAAAGAACAGGCGGGACTAGATATCCAAAAAAATTACTTTACACAGTTAACGCAGATATTATACATAGCTTGATTGATAGTAATTATGATGCATATATTAGAGTTCTTCTTTCATGGATTGGCTTTACTATTAATGTAGATCCTGAATGTGAACAACATATGCTTCATTTATTAACTGCGTTATCAGAAGAAGCCGTGTTTAAACTGACAGATGGAAATCGAGATGTGATTTTTAATCAAGATAGTGTTTACACCAAGTTGCTTGAAACAGAAGATGTTGTTGATATCAATGGAGATAGTGAAGCAAAAGGATCACTTCGTGTACTTAAGTCATTACTGTCAGACGGTATGAATCCATACCTTAGTTATTCAAGAGGTAATGTCTCAGTTGTACGAGAAAAACGTAGTTCTTTAGAAGCATATCAAAAACGAGTAGATATGTTTTTAAGGTTATCAGCCACTAAAGTGATTGGTTTGGAAGACATAGATGCAGAAGATGAAGGATTCTCTCCAGAAAATTATGAAGAAAATAGAATCTCTACAGGTTGCAATGTTTTGCTTTACGGTGTTCCTGGTTCTGGCAAGAGCTGGACTATTGAACATGAATACTGTAAGCCGGAAAGTGTTGTGGAAAGACTTGTATTCCACCCGGACTATACTTATTCAGATTTTATTGGGCAGATTCTTCCTGCAGTTGCAGAAGATGGACAGGTAAGCTATAAATTCACACCAGGTCCATTCACGAATATTCTTCGTGAGTCATATAACAATCCTGGAAAAGAATACATCCTCATTATCGAAGAAATTAACCGTGGTAATGCTCCGGCTATCTTTGGAGAGGTGTTCCAGTTACTTGACCGTAAGGTTGAAATTAGTGATTTTGATGATGATGGATATCCAATCGGAACAAGTGAGTATGGCATTACAAATATGAATATTGCTGAAGAGATGTATGGAAAGGATAGAAAAACAGAAAAGGTTCGTATTCCTTCAAATCTTTCTATCATTGGAACAATGAACACATCAGATCAGAACGTTTTCACTTTAGATACAGCATTTCAGCGTAGATGGGATATGCGTCTTATTGAGAACGATTTTGCTAATGTTAGTCCAACACTTGCCGATGCAGAAATCCTTGATACTACAGTAACATGGAGAAACTTCTGTGTTGAAATCAACAAGATTGTTGTTAGCAATAGTGCAGGAATAACTTCTGCAGAAGATAAGAGACTTGGTGCATACTTCGTTCATCTCCGTGATCTTAAGTTTAATGAAAACATGGGTGATTTAAAGGATTACGATGCTCTTCGTAAGAAAGAAAGCAAAGGAACTCTTACAGACGAAGAGAAAACACAGATTGCTGTTATCCGTAATGCTATGAGACAGAACAGAAAGTTCCCTGAAAAGGTAATCAAGTATCTTTGGGATGACGCATTTAAGTTTAACCGTGAAGCAATTTTTGAGGTTACCGAATATCAGAGTCTTGAGCAGGTAATCCGCGCATTTATGTATGCCAAAGGATTAGATCGATTTAAGGTTTTTAAAGACAATGTGAAGAATGCATTTATTGGAGCAGAAGAAGAGTAAGGTGGTGAAGATAGATGGATTTAGGCTCAGCATTAAATTCAATCATGGAATATGATATAAAAAATCATTGCCACATCAACTCAAATGAAGATGGAGATCGTTTTGTAGGTATTAAAGCAGACTCTGAAAATGCTATGGTTTATTTTCCTATCGGATACGAACTTCCGAAAACCGATGCTGAAATCAGAACAGATATTAAGCATTTGATACAAGTGTTGTCTGAATTTACAACAAAGGATGACCGTTTACTTGCTATCAATAAGTTTGCAGCACCACAAACAGTAGATTTTCCTATCAACGCATATAAAAGCGTCATCGAATACTATTTTTCAATCGGTGGCACATATTATGTGGAGAAAGAACGAGTGTATAAAACGGCACCAACGGGAAAGCAAGACTGGGCGAGAACCGCAAGAAAGCAGATGCCTCTTGTTCAGAGTAGAAACGGTGTAAGTTCGTTCGTATTTACACAATTTGAAGTTCGTTCTTCGACACCAAACGACTCAAAGGAAATAACTCAGATAAATCGTTTCTGTGTTTATGAGGCATTCAAGCGGCTTGGCTGGTTGTATGTTCCATATATGCCGGAAGAACCGGGACCACACCCAGATGTTAAGACATCAATTAGAATTGTTCAGAGCAAACTTGCTACTACTAATGACGATAAGAAGAAGTCTTTATTTCGTGGTATGAAAGATATGCTTGAATATATGGACGAACAGACCTCAGATAAGCAGTTCTACTTTGGTACAGATAATTTTGACCATGTTTGGGAAAAACTGATAGACAGGGCATTTGGAGAAAAGGATAAGGAAAAATATTTTCCTCGTTCAAGATGGCTACTTGATTACGGAAAGTATAAGGAAAAGAGACCTTTGATGCCAGATACCATTATGATTTACAATGGCAAGTATTACATTCTTGATGCCAAGTGTTATAAATATGGATGGACAGGCATTCCAGATCATCTGCCTAATGGTTCATCAATTAATAAGCAGATTACATACGGTGAGTATTTGGAAAAATATAAAGGTGTGGATACCAACTCGTTATTTAACGCATTTATCATGCCGTACAATATGGCTAAAAATCATTTTAATTTGACATCCGTTGTTGGCAATATTGGTGAGGCAGTTGGTGACTGGAGATACAACAAGAAATACTATGAACGAATACAGGGAATTGTCATGGATACAAGATATTTGATGTATCATTATTCTGGTAAACCGATAAAGGAAAAGGTTGCTCTTGCGGAATGTATCGAGGCAGTTCTGGGAAGAGATGAAATTAAATCTACTGGAGAGACTCCTATTCCTAAACCTGTATCTTATGTAGATATTAAGCCTGTTGATTCTATGGCTGCAGAAGATAGTGGTTGCTACAATGTAGATTAAATATAAAAACAGCATAATATTATAAAACCTCTGTTTGCAGATGATTGCAGACAGAGGTTCTTTTCTTATAGTCCTTCTTTTTCTCTTTTTCTTTTACGGTAACGGTCCTGCGTGACTCTGTTGCAGCATTCTTGACTACAGTAGCGATTCCTTGTTGATGTTGTTTTTACAAGGAAGTATCGACCACATCGTGGATTATCACAAGGACGATACAATTCAAGATCTGGTTTCAAATAGAAGATAGAGAAGTAAGCAGCACAAAGAAGTGAGTCAACTTTCCATGAAGGAGTCATTGTTTCTGAATTATAAACAGGATGGATACCATCAAGGTTAGCATTGATTTCTTCTCCGATTATGTACTTTGCGATTTCAATTAGTGCCGACTTCATTTCATCAGAAAACTCCCTAGAACTGTCTCCCTTCATTTCGTAAAGGAAATGGAAGAGGAAAACAGAGATTTTCTTGGTCATATCTTGCTTTTCATAATTAACAAACAGTGAAGTGATATTTTGGTAGAATGAGTTCGAATATCCTGTAACAGAAGAGTAGCCACCAATAATATCATTGTAATCTTGGATGTTCAGTGCATAAGAACCGTATACGCAATCGGTGATATTATAAATGTCTCCATCGAATGCTTCTTTCTGTCTGGTGTAAGATAACTGAACAGGTGGATTCATAAGTGTATCTACATATTTATGATGACAGCTGGAGTAGCTGTTTTTCATTGAGTCAGTTTTTATAGTAAAATCTTTAGAGAAAAGCAAAGATATCGTCAAATCACAAATATTCTTGTAATTCTTTCGGATTTCATTGGCAGCTGTCATTAGCTCAACAGTCATTTTCAGTCTGTTGATTATTCCGTATAAAGAAATCTCATCAAATACTTCATAGGTGCCTGAACAAACTGGAAATAGAAAACCATTATCTTTTAAAAAGGACACGAGTTCTTTGGTAGGCTTATTTGCAAGAGACATCAAAGTACCGAGAATGTTTTTCTCTTCGATTGTTCCGTTGGGTGCAATGCGAACCAAACCATCTTTAGCTGCATAGCCAAAAAGAATAGGATGTTCAGGCATAGCCTGTAACTTGAATTTGCTGATAGGTTCTTCTCCTGGAACAACGTGTTCTATATCTTCAACACAGTCACAGCTACAACTTTCAAACCTAAATAAAATATTTTCAAAAAAATTTTCTTTAATTTGGGGCATTTTTGGATCCTTTCTACAGTCGAAAAGTCATGGCATATGTCATGGCTTTATTTTTTTGTCTAAAAATAGTAATGGTAAATTATATTTCTTGTTTTAATTATACTTATTGAATACCTAAAATGCAACACATTTAACATTACTATTCTATAAAAGTTATGTTAAAACTTGCTATCTTCAATTACTTCTTGCCGTTAATTATACTTATTACAGAGTTAAGTAATAACTCTGATGTTATTCCAGTTAACGTAATCTAGAATCGTTATCTAAAATGATAACATCACTCAGTAATTAATATCACAAGGCCTGATTAGCTATAAGGGCATTGGGATACAGACATCGGCATCAATCACAGGACAACCTGTGAAAGATGCGATAGAAGTACCCTTATTTCCTTATGGCCTTTTTCAGGCTTCATGGGTCGGTACTTCTAAAGGCACCGGCCTTATTTGTTTCCTATGCCCTTCTGCAAGAACCAGGCAGAAAGGCAGGAAACTATGAAGATAAAGATTCGTTATGAGAACGAGTATCAGACACTTGAGGTTGAAAACATGGAGTTGGAAAAATGGCTTAATATCTCCATTTCAGAAGAGGAAAGTCAGGAAGATTATGAAAAGAGAATCCAGGATGTAATCGAGGAGAGATTCAATCGTCCTGATTACAATAACTGGCACAAACATGACCGTCATACTGGCAACGCTTATATGAAGGGCAAGGACGGGACAGTTGAGGTCAACACCGAAGAGACAATTATGGCCAACGCTGTGGACAAGTCTGTTTTTACCAAAGATATTGATGAGATGGTAAAGAGAATTGATCACGAATGGCAGTACGAACATTACTGTAATTATTTAAGAAGCATCTTAAAGCAAGATGCAGCAGAGATGGCTATCTCAATCATTCTTGATGGTATGACTGTTGGGGAGTATGCAGCATTAATCGGTGAAAATGCCAACAATGTCAGTCATCGTTATAGACGTGTAATCAAAAAATTAAAAAAAGTTTTTTCAAAAACGTCCTTTTAACCCTTCTCCCAAGGCTACCAGGTAGGAGGGTGACACCTCCAAAGAAATTTATTTTGAAGGAGGTAATTCGATATGGAATTACAAGTATTTAACAGCACAGAGTTTGGCTCTGTAAGAACAGCAACTGTAAACGGCGAGGTTATGTTTGTAGGTAAGGATATAGCGGACATTCTTGAATACACAAACACTGCTAAGGCTATCAGAGACCATGTTGATGAAGAAGATAAGCTGACCGAACGAATCGTTCTGTCAGGTCAGAACCGTGAAGTGATATTCATCAATGAGTCAGGCCTTTATAGTCTTATTCTTTCCAGTAAGATGCCTAAAGCTAAAGAGTTTAAACGCTGGGTAACATCAGAAGTTCTTCCTTCAATTCGTAAGCATGGAGTATATGCGATTGATGAAGTGTTAGCTAATCCAGATATTCTTATTAATGCATTACAGGAATTGAAAAAGGAACGTGAAGAAAAGCTTGCTTTAAAGCATTTGTCATTAATTCAGAAACAGCAGATTTCAGAATTACAGCCCAAGGCAAGTTACTATGACTTAATTCTTCAGAACACAAACACAGTACCGATTACTCAGATTGCAAAAGATTATGGGATGAGTGGTAGAGGGTTCAATGCTTTACTTCATGAATTAGGAGTACAGTACAAGTTTAGAAAGACATGGCTCCTTTATCAGCAGTATGCAGATTGTGGTTATACCCAATCAAGAACACATCAGATTGATGAGAATAGAAGTGTGATGCATACCTACTGGACACAAAAAGGAAGAATCTTCATTTATGAACTTTTGAAGGATGAAGGGATTCTACCACTTATTGAACAGGAGGATTAATAGATATGGGTATTGATAAGAAAAATCATGAAGGTTACTTAGTGTCTGCTGATTAAGCAGCTATCTGTAAC